>ERZ839767.438-NODE-438-length-73566-cov-5.662064_pt1 | contig 73566 bp, 62 predicted proteins | sample MGYA00519879_ERZ839767 | MGnify/ENA primary metagenome ERZ839767 (study PRJEB31850, sample SAMEA3708852) | human gut metagenome | biome: human gut; feature: human-associated habitat; material: faeces | place: China | collected 2014 ...
GCCGTCTTAGGTGAAAGGAGTCAGTCGAAAGATTGGCTCCTTTTTTTGGTATATATCCTCTCTGTCTTTTTCTATTTTTAGGTGTACTTTGTTGTTCGGATGGATAAGAAATTGTAATTTTGTGCTTTTGTAATAGCTAAGAACCTCATATGGATACTGAAAAGAAAGAGAATAAAGAAGTAAATAAACTTTCGCTACTTATTGTAGCAGTTATAGTATTGGTACTGATTATTGCTGGTGCCGGTTATTATATTTATCATCAAAAGCAGCAAATGACTGATTTGGTGGAAACCTTTGATCTTGAGAAAGAATCTTTGGAGGATGAATATAATGAATTGTCTCTTCAATATGAAGGTTATAAGTTTAGCGTAGGCAATGATTCCCTTGTTGCCCTATTATCTACGGAGCAAGCAAAGGTACAACGTTTATTGGAAGAATTGCGTACGGTGAAGGCTACGAATGCGAAGGAAATAGCTCGCTTGAAAAAGGAATTGGATACCTTACGTAAAATCATGCGTAACTATGTTGTCCAAATCGATTCCTTGAATCGTGAGAATGAGCAATTGAAGGTTGAGAAGAAAGAGGCTGTTCAGAAATATCAGAGGGCTACTTCACAAGCTGCTACCTTGAAAAAGGAAAAAGAGAAATTGACGGAAAGAGTAACGTTAGCTAGTCGTTTGGATGCGACGGATATTAACGTGACTCCTGTGAACTCTCGAGGAAAACTAGCTAAGCGTATTAAGAAGATGCAGCAATTCGTCGTGACTTTCAAGATAGCGAAGAACATTACCGCTCCTGTCGGCGAAAAGATGGTATATGTACGGATCATGAAACCGGATGACGATATATTGGTGAAAAGCCGTGCGGATGTATTCGCTTTTGAAGGAAAGGAAATCAATTATTCTATGAAGAAAATGATAGAATATGAAGGTGAGGAGGTGGTTGTGACCATGTATTGGAATATCGAGGAATTCTTATCTCCGGGTACTTACCGTGTGGATATTTTCTCTGACGGTAATTTGATCGGACAGAAGAGATTTACCTTGGATGATTAACTATGAAATTATCTCCTGACTTTGAGAAGTTCCTAAGTTTTATTCCGGAGATTCTGTCTCGAGATGAATCTTTCCTAAGGGATTTGGAAAGTTGTACTCGAGGTGTGACAATCCGGAAAGGGGATTATTTGATTCGTACGGGCGAGTTGTGCCAAGATGCCTATTTTATTAATAAAGGGCTTTTTATCAATCAATATATTAATGAGAATGGGAATGAATGCGTAACCGGTTTCTCCTCGGACAGTATGTACCCTTTTGTTTCTACAATCGGTTATTTTACACAAGTCCCTTCCGAGTTTGAGGTGAAAGCTATCGAGGATGGTGAATTACTTTGTTTCTCCCGGACGGATATCGAACGTTTGACGTTGGGATATCCAGCTTTCGCTACCTGTTATCAGAATGTGATGCTGATGATTATTTCCAAGCTCTATTCAATGTTCGCTGTCCGTCAAACCTGTAAGGCGGAAGAATTCCTGAAATATCTTTATACGAACCACCAATGGATCGTAAGCCGGGTACCTGATAAATATATAGCTCAATATATGGGGGTTAGTGATTCTTGGTATTGTAAGTTGAAGAAACGTATCCTTTATTGAATTAGTTCAATTTTATATTCGCTTTAAACCTATACTTTTGTGCGGGTTTTTATATTTTTGTCACATAGGGAATATGATGGCATTATATAGGTAGGTTAAAACGATATAAAGATGAAACGAACTATCTTACTATTAACATTTGTAGTCACGGTGAGCTGTATGCACGCTCAGCGAATGTTGACATTGGAAGAGTGCCGGAATCTGGCGATCCAGAACAATAAGGAGCTACAAATCTCTGGCGAAAAGATCAAGATGGCGGATAATGAGAAGAAAGCCGCTTTTACCAAGTATTTTCCTCAATTATCGGCAAACGGTGCCTATATGTGGAACCAGAAGGATATAAACTTACTGGACATGGGCGCTTTGTCCTCATCCTTGAGCTCTTCTTTAGGTGGCTTGGCCCAATTACCGATGATCCAACATTTGATGAGTGGGGTGAACGATATGCAACATTTGGATGTGCAGAATATCTGGGTGGGTAATGTATCGTTGGTGCAGCCTGTATTCATGGGCGGGAAGATCGTTAATTATAACCAAATCACTAAGTTTGCCAAGCAATTAGCGGAGTCAATGAATAATTTACAGTTGCAGGACTTGATTTATAAGACTGACGAGACCTATTGGCAGGTCATATCTTTGGTGAATAAGAAGAAATTGGCGGACGCTTATGTGGATTTGCTCCGTAAGATGGATAGTGATGTGACCGCTATGATCTATGAGGGAGTCGCTACCGAGGCCGATGGTCTTTCTGTCAAGGTGAAACTGAATGAGGCGGAGATGGCTCAGACTAAGGTTGAGAATGGTCTGGCTTTAACCCGAATGCTTTTAGCGCAAATTTGTGGTCTGTCTTTAGAGGAGGATTTATCGCTTGCAGACGAGAAGCTGGATAATTTTCCGGTAGAGACAACACAAGCCTCGGCCGATCTGAATGAGGCTTTCATGAATCGTAATGAACTGAGAAGTTTGGATCTGACAACGAAAATCTATAAGCGAAAAGAACGTATTGCTTTGGCAGAGATGTTGCCTAATGTCGCTTTAGCGGCGAATTACTTCGTCACGAATCCGAATGTTTTTAATGGTTTTAAAAATGATTTCGCCGGTATGTTTAATGTCGGAGTTATGGTAAAGGTACCCTTGTCCGGTTGGTGGGAAGGCACTTATAGGCGTAACTCGGCGAAAGCGGAAACGCGCATAAAAACACTGGAATGGCAGGATGCTCGTGAAAAGATCGAGTTGCAGGTAAATCAATCCGTTTATAAAGTGAATGAAGCGGGCAAAAAGTTGATCGCTTCTTCCCGTAATATGGAAAATGCGGAAGAGAATTTGCGGCGTGCGAATTTCGGTTTTGAGGAAGGGGTTATCCCGGCTTTGAACTTAATGGAGGCGCAGACAGCATGGGTTTCTGCTCGCTCTAGTTTGATTGATGCTCAAATCGAGGTGAAATTAACAGAAGTTTATCTAAGCAAGGCTTTGGGTAAACTGTCCGCAAATGAATAAGAGTAATAACAAATAAAAATATACACAGAGATGAATGAGAACAAGAAGTTTTCTATCAGTAACATGATGTTAGCTTTTATCACGGTATTGGTCGTGATCGGATTGGTAGCCTTGGCGGGTTTCTTCCTGCTTACACCGCCTGACGATATTATAATGGGGCAGGCCGAGGCCACCCAAGTTCGTATCTCCGGTAAGGTTCCCGGACGTATCGCTTCTTATCGTTTTGGCGAAGGCGATCAGGTAAAAGCCGGAGATACTTTGGTCTTTTTAGATACGCCCGAGGTTATGGCGAAGCTGAAACAAGCGGAGGCGGCTCGTGCGGCAGCGGAGGCGCAGAACGCTAAAGCGATTAAAGGAGCCCGTGAACAGGAAATCACGGCCGCTTATGAGATGTGGCAAAAGGCGCAAGCTGGATTAACTATCGCTAAGAAATCTTTCGATCGTATTCAGAATTTATACGAGAAAGGGGTGATGTCCGCTCAAAAAAGAGACGAGGTGGAGGCTAATTATAACGCTATGGTAGCGACAGAGAAGGCTGCCCGTTCTCAATATGAGATGGCAAAAGAAGGTGCCCGTAAGGAAGATAAGGCTGCCGCTGCCGCTATGGTCCAACGTGCGGAAGGTGCTATCGCCGAAGTGGAGTCGTATGTGGGCGAGAGCGCTTTGGTGGCTCCGATTGACGGGGAGGTTTCAGAACGGTTCCCGGAAGTCGGTGAGTTGGTTGGTACAGGCGCTCCGATCATGAATATCTCTGATTTAAATGATGTATGGGTAACTTTCAGTATTCGTGAGGATCTGTTGAAAGATATCAAGATTGGCTCGGAAGTAAATGCTTTTATACCGGCGTTGGGGGACCTACCGGTGAAGTTGAAAGTCTATTATATGAAGGATATGGGCTCGTATGCCGCATGGAAAGCGACAAAGACGAATGGACAATATGACTCGAAGACTTTCGAAGTGCGTGCCCGTCCGTTGGAGAAAGTCGCTGATCTTCGTCCGGGAATGTCCGTGATCTTAAAGAAAAAAGGGAAAGAGATCGTATGACCTATAAAGAAAGTTTGCATAGAATCTGGCTTATCGCGAAGCGTGAGGTGCATCGGCTGGTGGCTCAACCGATTTACTTCTTTTGTATGCTGATCGCTCCGGCTATCTGTGTCATTTTCTTTGTATCGTTGATGCATGAGGGATTGCCGACCGATCTGCCGATAGCAGTGGTGGATATGGATAACTCTGCTACCTCGCGCAATTTGATTCGCCAGTTGGATGCCTTTGAGCAGACAGAGGTGTATATGAAAACCATGTCGTTTACCGAGGCTCGTCAGGAAATGCAGAAAGGGAATGTATATGGAATTTTTTACATTCCATCCGGTTTCGCCGTGGACGCCACATCTGGAAAGCAGCCCCGGTTGTCTTTCTATACGAATGGTACCTATTTGATCGCCGCTTCCTTGCTGTTTCGGGATATGAAAACGATGTCGGTATTGGCGGGGGCCGCTGTGGGTTTACAGACCGGACAAGCTAAAGGGTATACCGAAGCGCAGATCATGGGACAGCTACAACCGATCGTGATCGATACGCATCCGATCGGCAATCCGTGGTTGAATTATTCGGTATATTTGAATAATACGGTTTTGCCGGGTATCATTCAGTTGATGGTATTTCTAGTGACAGTATTCAGTATCGGTACGGAAATTAAATATTCCACATCCCGTAAATGGTTGGATATGGGAGGGAGTTCTATCGCAGTTAGTTTGTTGGGAAAGTTATTGCCGCAGACGGCTATTTTTACGGTCGTAGGCTTTATGTATTGTGCGGTGTTATATGGATTTAATTCTTTCCCGTTAAATAGCGGTTGGTTTCCGATGCTTTTGGCGATGTTTTTGCTGATTATATCCTCTCAGGCGGTAGGCGTATTTATGATCGGCGTATTACCGACTCCCCGTTTAGGGCTTAGCTTCGCCAGCCTGTTCGGAATGATCTCGTTCTCCATTGTCGGATTCTCGTTTCCGGTACAAGGTATGGACCCTACGTTGCAAGCGTTGGCTCGTTTGTTTCCTCTACGGCATTATTTCTTGATTTATGTCGATCAAGCCTTGAACGGGCGGGCACTATTCTATACGTTGGGCGAGTACGCTTGGTTGTTGGGATTTCTGATCTTGCCGTTCCTTATCGGGCGGAACTTGAAGAGGGCGTTGTTGGATTTCAAATATCTACCGTAAAAACAGTATGTGATGAAAAGAGAACATCGTTTACGATATATCATAAAGGAAGGTCTTCTGGATACGTTTTATATTTGGAAGGATGAATTGAGAAACGTGTTTAAAGATGCGGGGGTCATGATTTTCTTTTTCTTGGTGCCTTTCGTATATCCGCTGCTTTATTCATTTATATATAATAACGAGGTAGTACACGAGGCGAAGATGGTGGTGGTAGACCAAAGTGATTCCTATTTGAGTCGTGAGTTTACCAGACGGGTTAACGCCACGCCGGATGTGGAAGTAGTGGGTGTTTGTCCGGATATGGCGGAAGCCAAGAAGATGTTGGATGAGAAGAAGGCCTATGGAATTTTGCTCTTTCCCCCGGATTATAGTAAGGACCTGCATGAAGGGCGACAGACAACCGTCTCGTTGTATTGCGATATGAGCGCCTTATTGTTTTATAAGGCTTTCCTTTTGGCGACGACAGAGGTGTCATTGGATATGGGTAAGGAACTTCGGATGCATAATAATCCGTCGTCTACGGATAAGATGGACCAGATCACGGTAGACCCGATCCCGTATGAATCGGTAGCGTTGTTTAATTCCCAGAATGGCTTTGCCAGTTTCTTGGTACCGGCTATCTTGATCTTGGTGTTGCAACAGACTTTGATATTGGGTATCGGAATGTTGGGAGGAACGGCCCGGGAAAAGAACCGCTTTCATAGTCTGGTGCCTATTTGCCGGCATTTTAATGGGACTTTGCGTATCGTGTTCGGCAAGTCGCTGACTTATCTTTTGCTGTATGTGGTGGTTTGCATCTGGGTATTGGCTATTGTCCCTAAGTTATTCTCCTTACCTCAGGTTGGTGAGCCACTGACTATTTTGTTGTTTTTACTGCCTTACCTGTTTGCCTGTATTTTTATGTCTATGACGCTATCTGGATTTATGACGAGTCGTGAGTCACCTATGTTGGTATTCGTTTTCACGTCTGTCATCTTGTTATTTATCTCGGGTGTCTCTTGGCCGGAGGCGGCTATTCCTTCGTTTTGGAAAGTGGTGGGTTATTTGTTTCCTTCTACTCCGGGTATCCAGGGATTTATTCGTATCAATACGGCTGGCGCTTCCTTGCATGAGGTGGCGCATGAATATCGGGTATTATGGATTCAAGCGGGCGTATATTTCATCTTGTCTTGTATCATTTACCGTTATCAGATCATACGTAGCCGCAAGATGATTATTAAGCAATATCGGTATATGAAGATGCGACGGATGTTGCGAGAGAGAGAATAATCCCTCGTTTAGGTCTACCCTAATCGCTCATTTAGGGTGTCCCTAAACGGGGGATTAGGGTGAGGGTAAATGTGTGATTAGATTTTAACTTTCGGTTTATACATATCCTCAGCCGTCAGGCCACATTCTTTCATCATGCGGATACTGTAAGACAGATCGCTGACGTTTGGTGTCACGTTGTTACTTCCAAACGTGAATTTAACGCCGGCGGCTTTCGCCTTCATAATGATCGCTTTATTTGGAATGTTGTATAGTTCGTTGATCTCTAAAGCTTTTCCGCTTTTTGCCAATGCCTCGACGAAACGGTTCATGCGGGCCTCCGTCCAGAATTCGTCAAAACGCTTATCCATCGGAGATGGCAAGAAACAAGGATTTACATAGATATCTACCGGCTCTTCCAATACGGAGCAGATACGATCTACGATCATGTCCATATATTGCTCCTCATTCTCGATCCAAGTCTCTTCCGGAATCCATAGGCGGGGACGGCGACCTTTATTGTCCTTGAACGTCAAAGCGTCCGTAAACACATAGTCGAATTCTTTAAGAGTCTCGGGAGAGAATGTGGTTATCCATTCGCGTCCTTCCGCTTGCATACCAAGGATGAAAGGCTGTGAGCGCATCTCATTTAGGTAATCCATGACTTGTTGGTCGTTCGTGATCGGGAAACCGATGCCGCAGTTCGGTGCGATCGTATAATTGATACCGGTCTTGCGGGATTGCTTAGCGGCAACTTCCTTGGTTAATCCTCCTTTTAAATGCACGTGATAATCCAATACAGGGAAATCCGATTGATGTAATTTTATGATCTCGTCATTTTGCTCATCGTTAGCTTCCGCCAATTGTGCGTTGATATCGATCGTGGATTCATCAATTACGTTCACGGTGATGTTCTTGATCTGGATCTCACCGCTACCATCACTCTCTATGCCAAATGTCCCTTCCGATAATAAGGCATAGGTGTTAGCGTCCGTACGATACGGTGCGGTCGGTTGGATATACTCTACAACCGGTTCGCCGTTTATATTTACATCGATCTCTTGTCCGGCTACCCGGATATCCATCTTGAACCATTGATCTTCTTTTACGAAGCTTTTGGTCAAATTCCTCACGGAAACAAGACTTCCTGTCATTTTCCACCAAACCTTATCAGCCCGGTCATTATTGATAGCGATACGATATCCTTTCTTCAAGTTCGGGTCCGTATGGAACCAGACGGCGCCTTTGCCTCCCGGGGTAGTACGTAAATCAAGGGTCAGATCGAAGTTTTTGTATTTGCCGTTTTTCAGTACGACCAGCGCATCCGTACCTTTCAAGGTCATTATGTCGTCTTGAACGGAGACATCGCCTGTCATTTTCCATTTGTTACTATCTTTGCCATCGAATAAGGTGCCACTGCCAGAAACACTACAGGCTGTGGTCAGGACAAAGAGAAGGCCCATCGCTAGAATTGATAATTTTTTCATGATATAAATGATTTAAGTAATAATATATCCTCCAAAGATAACGAAAATTAAAATACAATGTCCTTTTTGAAGATTTTAACTTCCATAAAGATATAAACCTAAGAATATAGTCTTACTTTTGTAAAAATTCTCAATCAAACTTAATTAATAGTACTATGCAGAACAGACGTAATTTTTTGAAGCAAGCCTCTTTGATGCTTGCGGGTGGGTTGGTAGCCCCGCAGTTATTATCTTCTTGTGGCGGTAAATCAGGACAAGCTGCCGCTACAGCATCGGAGTCTTCTAAATATATAGGGCTTCAATTGTATTCTTTAAGAGACCTTGTAAAAGAAGAAGGTATCCAGAAAGTATTGGAAACCGCCGCTAAGATGGGTTATAAGAATCTGGAGACAGCAAGCTATGATAACGGTAAGATTTACGGTTTAGCTCCCGCTGAATTTAAGAAAATGGTGAATGACCTAGGTATGAAGTGCACGAGCGCTCACCTTGGACAGGCCTTTACGAAAGAAAAAGAAGCCGAGGTTATGAGTTGGTGGGATCAAGCGATCGATGCTCATAATGAGTTAGGCGTTAAATATATGGTTCAACCGTGGATGCCGGTTAACGATAAGACTACATTGGATGACTTGAAGATGTACTGTGATTATTTCAACACGGTTGGTTATAAGACCGCTGCCGCTAGTATCGCATTCGGTTATCATAACCATGACTTCGAGTTCCGTAAGATTGACGATCAGTTGATCTATGATTATCTGTTGGATAACGTAAGCCCGAACCACGTATTCTTCGAGATGGATGTATACTGGGTAATGATGGGTGGCGGTGATCCTGTCGCTTACTTGAAGAACCGTCCGAGCCAGTTCAAGGCTATCCATATCAAGGATGAGAAAGAGATCGGCGCAAGCGGTAAGATGGATTTCAAGCCTATCTTCGATCAAATGTACGCTAATAACGTAAAGGATTGGTATGTTGAAGTGGAACAATATACTAACAATGATCCGGTTGCCAGCGTTCAGCAAAGCTATGATTTCTTGAATAAGGCTGATTATGTGAAATAATCCGTTCGATGATAAAAAAGAAGAGGCTACTTCATTATCGGGTAGCCTCTTTTTTTATGTTCGCTTATTTGGAATACTCGTTCAATCGGGTGGATTTCGCAAGCTCGATGATTTGTTTCCAATCTTTAGCTAAGTTTTCCATATCCGGATATAGTAAATCCGCTCCGGCATCTAATAAAACTTGATCGGGGAGAGGTCCGGTGTTTACGGCTATCGTAAAGATATTGGCTGCCACGGCAGCTTCTACTCCCATGGGAGCGTTCTCTACCACAAAAGTTTCATTAGGCTTCGCATGCGCTTTTTGAAGTCCCATTAAATAAGGTTCGGGGTGTGGCTTGCCATATTTCACGTCGAAAGCCGTAACCATTTTCTCTCGGTTGAAATGTCCCGGATAGGTATGGTTTAGCTTATCGATCAAGCTATGTTGGCCGGAACCGGTGACAACCAATCGTTGCAGTCCGGATGCTTCCACTTCTTTTAGAACCTCTGCGGCGCCGGTCATGGGGGCACCGTCATTATAGGTATTGAATAGATCCGCTTTCTCTTTATAGATCGTTTGCTTCTCCTCGGCGGTAGCGTCTCGTTGGAAAGTGCGTTGGTATAGCTCGTTGATCGTGCTTTCCCCAGTACGTCCTTCGAACATATAAAAGTCTTCCGGCCGAGAAGTTAGCTGATGGAGGGTCGCTACCTCATGCCATGCCCGTGCATGAAAACGCATAGAGTCATATAATACACCATCCATATCGAAAAGAACAGCTTTGGGAGAAAGGGATTCCTGCCTGTGTTTACGCAGATATCGGATAATCGCTTCTTGAATCATGTTATTACCTTCTTAAAAACCAATACAAAGGTACGTAATAAATCGGAATTAACAGAAATGGGAGGAAAGCTTCTTGAAATTAAATAAATATGATATATAATGGAATTTCATTTTATGAAACAAAAATGGTTTAAATGGGTGCTCACTTTTGATCCACCTACATGTATACCCTAACCGGATTGATTAATTCTATAATTATCTGGATGAGTTGATAGATGTATTGAAAAATAAGGGATATAAATTTATTTCGTTGAGATAATCAATCAATAAATTATGACGTAGTTCGATGAGAACTCTAGTAAGCGCATTAATAACGAATTTTCAAAGGCTATAACTTGCTATGAATAAGTAATATCATAATACTGTATACTATTTCTTATTAATTATATTTCTACCAAAGTCTCACTAGTCTATCTGAAAGGGGTTCAATTATACCTACATTTAGGTATATGATATTTCTGTATGCATTGATTTTTAATATATGATATTTTGATATTCCCCAAATATTCATATATTTGCAATGATTAAACAACTAAGTTCTCATCGGACTCTTTTCTGGTGAAGAATGGTATATTTATTATCTAGTATGAATAGAGGAGAATTAGTACAATCTCTTGTGGAAGAAACAGGATTGCCGAAAAATGTTGTTAGAACCGTAGTGAATGCGTTACCGACTGTTGTGGCGAAAGGAATGCGGGAAGGAGAATCTATTTCCATGAAAGGATTTGGATCTTTTGTACCTTGGCAACAATCCGAGCGATTGGCACGTAATCCGAAAACAGGGGAGGAAGTAATGATTACTCCACGTGTCTCGGTCAAATTCAAGGCCGGGAGCGATTTACTTAAAGAATTAAATGAGTAATAAAAACTATTCAAACGAAAAAACGGTTTCCTCGTGATGAGAAAACCGTTTTTTTATGGGGTAAATCGTATTATAAACGTGCTTTGATAGCTTCGCTTTCTTTCTCGTATCCCGGCTTATTCAACAGGGCGAACATATTCTTCTTATAAGCCTCGACACCCGGTTGATTGAATGGGTTAACGCCCAACATATAACCACTGATGCCACAAGCTTTCTCGAAGAAATAGAACAACTGACCAATATAGAACGCACTTACTTCCGGCATAGTTACCTTGATATTAGGAACGCCACCATCTACGTGAGCTAACTGAGTACCTAACTCAGCCATCTTGTTTACCTCGTCTACATGCTTGCCTGCCAAGAAGTTCAATCCATCCAAATCAGCCTCGTCTGTAGGAACCAATACGCTATGATCTGTAGCTTCCACGGAGATAACCGTTTCGAAAATCGTACGCTCACCGTCTTGAATCCATTGACCCATGGAATGCAAATCGGTTGTCAAATCTACAGATGCGGGGAAAATACCTTTACCGTCTTTACCTTCGCTCTCTCCATAAAGTTGTTTCCACCATTCTGCGATATAATGCAATTTCGGATGGAAGTTAGCCAAGATCTCAATCTTTTTACCGCTCTTATACAACTCGTTACGAGTAGCGGCATAGATAGCGGCCATATTATCAGCGAAAGGAACGCTCGCGTCTGTAGCTTTTTCCATGGAAACAGCTCCAGCAACCAAGTCGCGGATGCTGATACCTGCCACGGCGATCGGAAGCAAACCTACCGGAGTTAAAACAGAGAAACGTCCACCTACGTTATCAGGGATGACGAAAGTCTTGTAACCTTCTTGATCCGCCAAGGTACGTAAAGCGCCTCTCTTAGCGTCCGTGATAGCTACGATACGATGTTTAGCCTCTTCCTTGCCAACAGCATCTTCCAATTGTTTCTTCAAGATACGGAAAGCCAAAGCCGGCTCTGTAGTCGTACCAGACTTGGAGATATTGATAATACCGAATTGCTTACCTTTCAAAACTTCGCTTAATTCATAAAGATAATCCTCTCCGATATTGTGTCCGGCGTATAACATAACCGGGTTTTTACGGTCGTTTTGCAACCAGTCGAAGCTGTTGTTTAACGCTTCTACTACCGCTTTGGTACCCAAATAGCTACCACCGATACCAATGGCTACGACCACTTCACATTTAGAACGAAGCACGTTCGCCGTATTCTCGATGTCGGCCAACTCTGTGTCCGTGATAGAAGAGGGGAGATGCAACCAACCCAAAAAGTCGTTACCTGCTCCGTTACCGTTATGTAATGTGGCAATACATTCCATTGCCTTGGCCTCTTGAGCGTAAACCTGTTCCTTGGAGACAGTGCCCAGAGCCTTGTCGATGTTTAAACTGATGTTTTTCATATGCTATTTTATTTAAACGTTTCCGTTAATTGACGAATGACCGTTGTTGGCGATTTCTTCTCGTACAATATATCATAAACAGCGTCCAGTATCGGCATGTTCACTTTATATTTCTCATTGATCTCACGCATACACTTGGTTCCATAATATCCCTCGGCGATCATTTCCATCTCCAGCTGCGCTGTCTTCACGGAATATCCTTTACCGATCATGGTTCCGAAAGTACGGTTACGGCTGAACCGGGAATAAGCGGTAACCAGCAAATCGCCAAGGTAGACGGAGTCGGTGATATCCCGCTCCAGCCCGTGTACGGCGTCCACGAAATTACGCATCTCCTCAATAGCGTTCGAGATAAATACGGCTTGGAAGTTATCGCCATATTTCATCCCATGGCAAATACCGGCGGCGATAGCGTACACGTTCTTCAGTACGGCGGCGTATTCGATACCGGTCACATCCTTACAGAAGGAATTCTTTAAGTATTGATTCTTGAAAACGGGGGATATCGTACGGACCTTCTCGATGTCGGAACAAGCCAACGTAATGTACGAGAGCCGCTCCAGAGCGATCTCTTCCGCATGACAGGGACCACCGATAACTGCTATATTTTCTGTCGGAACCTTGTAATACTCCGCGAAGTAATCCGTAATCAACATATTCTCATCCGGTACGATACCCTTGATCGCCGAGATGATAAACTTATCTTTCAAAGAGGTCTTCACCTTCTTCAAATGTTGTTTCAAGAAAGGGGAAGGCGTAGCGAAGATCAAGGTATCCGAGTCCTTGATCGCTTGGTTGATATTGGAATAGAAGTTTATCTTGTTCGTGTCGAATTTCACGGCGGTGAGGTAACACGGGTTGTGTCCCAACTGCTTGAACTCCTCGATACGATCGGGCCTACGCATGTACCAGTTGATACTATCTTGAGTTGAAAGTACGATCTTGGCTAAGGCGGTAGCCCAGCTACCACCTCCCATTATCGCGATTTTTCCGGGCAAATCCATCGTATCACGCTTTTATTCTCCTACATTGGCTATCCAAGCTTCTATTTCTTGGATCGTAGGATTTTGCAGTTCTAACTTATATTTTTTATTAAGCTCACAAAGCTCTTGTCTTAATTTGTTGGCGTTCGCTTCTTTCAGCGTGTCAACCGTCAGGTAGCCGGCTTTCTGCAAAGCGGGAACCCACTCCTCGGAAATACCCAAGGCTACGTATTTGTCGGCGTTATCTTTCTTTGCGGTTTTCTCCGGACGCATTTGCGGGAAAAGCAATACCTCTTGGATCGTTGTCTGTCCGGTCATCAACATAACCAGACGGTCGATACCGATACCGATACCCGACGTAGGAGGCATACCGAATTGAAGGGCGCGTAAGAAATCTTGATCGATGAACATCGCCTCGTCGTCCCCTTTCTCGCTCAAGCGTAATTGCTCCTTGAAACGTTCTTCTTGGTCGATCGGATCGTTCAGCTCGCTATAAGCGTTCGCCAATTCCTTCCCGTTTACCATCAACTCGAAGCGTTCGGTCAATCCCGGTTTGCTACGGTGCATCTTAGTCAGCGGGCTCATCTCAACCGGATAGTCGATGATGAAGGTCGGCTGGATAAACGTACCCTCGCAGAACTCCCCGAAGATCTCGTCGATCAATTTACCTTTACCCATCGTATCGTCGATCTCCATCTTCAATTCCTTGCAGATCGTACGGATCTCGTCCTCGCTCTTACCTTCCAAGTCGTAACCCGTCTTTTCCTTGATCGCCTCCAAGATCGGCAAACGGCGGAAAGGAGCCTTGAAGCTGATTGTCTTACCGTCGATCGTGCTCTCGCTCGTACCGTTCACGGCGATACAGATACGCTCCAACAGCTTCTCAGTGAAGCTCATCATCCAGTTATAGTCTTTGTATTGGACATAAAGTTCCATACAAGTGAACTCCGGGTTGTGCGTACGGTCCATACCCTCGTTACGGAAATTCTTACCGATCTCGTATACACCCTCGAATCCACCGACGATCAATCGTTTCAAATACAACTCGGTAGCGATACGTAAATATAAATCGATATCCAAGGAATTATGATGTGTCGTAAACGGACGTGCGCTAGCTCCTCCGGCGATAGATTGCAGGATCGGAGTCTCTACCTCCGTATATCCGGCCTCATCCAAGGCGGTACGCATGGTCTTGATGATAGCCGCACGTTTCATGAAAATATCTTTTACACCCTCGTTTACTACCAAATCCACGTAACGCTGGCGATAACGAAGCTCCGGGTCATTAAAACCGTCGTAAGCGACACCGTCCTTATATTTAACGACCGGTAGCGGACGAAGTGATTTAGACAGAACTGTCAATTCTTGCGCATGAACGGAAATCTCTCCCATCTGAGTACGGAAAACGAATCCCTTGATCCCGACGAAATCACCGATATCCAGTAATTTCTTGAAAACGACATTGTAGGTGTCCTTATTCTCATCCGGACAAATATCGTCACGGGAGATATAGACCTGTATTCTGCCTTCGGAATCCTGTAATTCCATGAAGGAAGCCTTACCCATGATACGACGGCTCATGATACGGCCGGCGATACTTACCGGGCGTGGCTCAGCGTCGTCTTTGAATGTCTCTTTTATTTCTTTGGAAAATGCGTTCGTTACATACTCAGCTGCGGGATAAGGCTCTATCCCCATCTGACGCAACTGCTCCATGCTATTACGTCTTATTATTTCCTGTTCACTCAGTTCTAATAGATTCATTATGCTATTATTTTGTATAATACGGCGCAAAAGTACAAAATATTTCTGATTTATGCTGACTTATGTGGTAAAAGGTTGAGGTCACCGATCTTGTTTGTTCATGGATAAAGTATCTTAGGTTCATCGGTAAAGTATCTTAGGATCCTTGGTGAAGTATCTTAGGTTTGTAGGCCAATGAACTTAAGACCCAATAATTTTATCTTTCATCACTAAATACAATTCTCTATTTTGAATCCAAGGTTGAACTTTTCTCGAAGTTCCTCTTTGGAATAGTTTACTACTTCATTCATATCATGCATCGCTTTTTCGCTATGTATCCTTGAACGGAACATCCCATTTTGATCCCGGGGATGAGACAAATGGAATAAACAGCCCTCACTCCGATAAATCCGGTAGCCAAAACTCAACCAACGGTAATGTCTTTCTCCGTCCTCCAAGCCCCAGCCATAGAAATCCTCATTCTCCATACCCGCTTGCAGGTATTTTTCCGTTTGGGCGAAGACCGCTCCCCCGACTGCGCCTATCACTCCCTCTACTGTGTACAAAGAGTTCATCTTTGCTTGATTTTTTTTAGGAAATCTAAGTCACGATGGAGCCAATAATGTTCCCTCAATATATCTGACGTATCTAAAAAATTACCATCATATGGATAAGCGACATCAGAAGTCCTAGTTCTAAGCTGTTTCACCGCATCCAATATTTGAAGGTGGTCCAGTATCACATCTGCGTCCCAAATACAAACAAGTGGAGTATCAACCTGCTTTGCGAGGATATTCAAGTATTTGGTCTTGTAGAATACAGGATCTTTATCCACGAGGAAAGTGTACTTCACCGTATCATCTTTTATTAACGAGGGGATAATCTCATTTTGGTATGATGAGGCCTCCAGAATTAAGATGCGTGTCCGGAAATAACGTACTATTGAGTCCACGGACATCAACAGGTTCTCCAAACGGATCATGGAATCGATCCGTACGGGAATAATAAATGTTGTATCTGTCAAGTCTATTCGCATAAATATCTTTGCTTAATGTTTAACAATGTCAACACCGTACCGGGGAAACCATTCAGCAATCCTCGGTGTATATTATAGTAGTATTCGTTCTCCATTAGGGCATCCCAAGCGTCAGACGAGATGATCCGATCGTAAATTAAGTGCGGATTGAAAGGAATAGTGTATTTAGGAAAGTCCTTGTTTAATCCCTCCAACAAGAAATATAGAGAAGCGTATCCATTGCTGATATAGATATCCCTGCCTTTGATCTCTCTATTATATATTATGTCTAGGTTGATTGATTTTCTTAGTTCGTCCACATATCTTTGCCAATCCGGCGAACAATCCCGTAAAGGTAGCATGCCCCATAACAGATATAGTCGGTTTAAATGCAGATGAGGCAAATGGGAGAACATATACAGAGATAGTTGTTCCAGAACCTTTTGTATCCGATCCTTGTAAAAATCATATTGTATAAGACAGGACAGGGTTTTCATCAATATCGGTACGTGATATTGGTAAATGGAAAACGTATAGGATTCCTCGAAAAAGGAGGCGTCTATCAAATCGGCCAATTGATTAACTAACTTGATTGCTAAGCCCTCGAAAGGGAAACGCTCATTATCGTTTGTCTGGATTTCCAGCCTTTTATAAATGTAATATAAGAAATGGATGAGTTGAGACAGGGAATACCTAGATTCCATATTTCCGAAAACCAGCTTCTTGAATAGCAAATCATCGATACCACTTAGCAAATCATTAATATCACCGTCTACAAATTGCTTTTTTACAATATAATCCAATCCTAACGCAACTCCGCATAAACCTTCCTCCACGGTAAGTTCTGCGTTTTTAGAGAGAGCGTTTTCCAAGAGATCGTCCAGCAATCTCTCAGCCTTCTCTTTATAAATAGCTTCTTGCGTATAATCATACAAATGGTATAAATAGATGAGTAATCCCATTTTGCCATGAGCCAATCCGAAAGGGTAGCTTGTATGTAATGAGCCTATCAAATGCTTATTTAGCGAATCTATTTGTGATGCTAATTTATTCATAGTACTTAATTTATTAAATACGACATATCCTTTAACTCATATTCTTCCGGCAATAAATAACCATTTATCAGAATTGTAGGAGTGGAACTTATCGTATTGCGTTTAACCCATTCGTTTTGTGCTTGTATGTTGGCTAACATTTCTTTGTCATTTAGATTTAACTTGTATCTCTTATAGCAACCTTCTCTTTTATGACGCTCTTTTGTATACCAGTCGGACAGGAATCGTAAATAATCTGATTCCTTATTTAGTAGATACATGGAGGTTAGTAGCATAGCGCTAGGTTCTAATTCCTTGCTAAAAGAGGTCAAGACGATTTGTATGCAAATCTCCTCTTTATATTCTTTGAGTAACTCTTCTATTTGGGGATGTAACCTTGCGCAAGGGGCACAATGTGGATTCGAGATAATGGTAATCCATTCCTTGGCATCCGTATTTCCCAATAATATTCCTATATTTTTATCAATGTCATATTGAGGCTGTTCGTTTAATAATGTCCTAAATACAGAGGCATTCAGTTTTATGCAGCTAAGTTTATTGTTGCTTTGTTGGGTTTGCTTTTCTTTTACATATAATGCGACAATAAAATGGATCAGTAGAATGACGAGTCCATACATGCATCCAATGGAAATAGAATCAAATAAATTCCATTGATTGAAATCTATGCCTATCGCAAATAGAGAGATAAGAAAGGTGATCCATACGGTAGCTTGTACAGATAAACATAAAGCGCACCATTGTTTTACCCTAAATTTTTGGTACCATACGCTCCACGCTGTATAAGGTAATGCGATTATATTCAGAGTCTCTGCATATATAACATATTGGGGCAACAAGGCGATAAACAATATTGCGGAAAGAAAATATCCTAAGCCGAAGACACTCCAACTGATCCCCAAGAAATGAGATGCTTGGGAATCCAATGTCCCGTTGCAATCACTGGATTTCAAAAACAGGGAACAAATTTTGTTGACATATTTATCCGAGCCTAAGATCTCTCGAGAAAGCAGGATACCGCAGAAAGATGCTCCGATCACATTAACACCCCATAACCCCCAGATTCCTATCTCCATTCCTCTGTTGGTGATAAGGGCACACCCTATTAATGATAGAAGTAATGAAACGAAACATGCGATTACTATCCGCTGTCGTAAGTATTCCTTTCTATGCTCTTTATAATCCGGTTCAATAGATTCATCGGTGGATTCGAAAAGAAGGACGATTCCTGACCATCGTTCCAAGAATACCGGGATAGATAATGTGATGTTTTTACCTCGCCATGAATAGATGATTGCCTCGGTAGAAACATGTCGCACCAATACAAACTCATGATCTACGTAAGCCACAAAGGGTACATCCAATGAGGATAAGTTTTCTTGTGTTTTTTGAATTTCGGCCGCTACATTCTCTATATTATAATAACGTAGCATCTCGGACAGTCCAAACAGATTGTTTTTGTGTGGATGGCTCTCGTAGAATCTTATGGTAAAATCTTCCGTGTGCTTTATCGATAAGATTTCTAAAATTTGGATGAATAGATTGTCATGTTCCATTGCTTTAGGTCTTTAATGATTACCTTAGTTTACCAATGAACAACACCGGGTTACTCTCCTCGTCCAGTCCGGGGAAACGCCTTGCGAACTCTTCCTTCTTCAAAACGTCTTCCGGATACATCAGCATGGCGCACCAGCCCTCATCTAACGAGAAGAACTGTTTGGGCAACCACCGGAAGTTGTCATCGAACTTGATGTTCTCTAAAACTCTTGCGTTCCCGTCTTTTTTGTCGATTAAGGCTATTCCGTTCAGGTCATCCCTTTTTCCCTTGAAGGAGAGTAATATTGTTTCCTTTGATTCCACGTAATCCGGGATATGCCCGATGTATCCTTTCTCTGTCTCCTCCATTACTATTTGCACATAATCCTTTCCGTCTTGTGCCCAAAATCCCGCTGGAGGAATTTTATTGTCGATATTTATTCGATATCGAATTTTAGTGCTATCCATTGTACACTCAAGTATCTCATTGCCTTGATAGCCATGAGAGAGGATATGCCCCTCTAAACGTTCGAACGAATTTGTGTATGAGCTGATATATTTGTTCGCTTTTTCTATGGAATCATACGAGTTGATAAGATTTCCGCTCTTTGGGTTGATTATCCTGTAACGCGACTGCCCCTGTATAGGCATGTTTTTTATAATGTATGAGCTGTCATTAAATTGGGTGATAGCCTCTATATATCCTATATTTTCATGATCTGCCCATTTGCGAATAAATTTGAACGAATTAGAATAAGTCGTAATATCGTTCGCAGAAGAAATCAAAATATCTCCATTAGGCCATATTGTAAAATTTCCTAAGAAGAAGTACGATTGAGGATCTTCTCCCTTTTTATATAAATAGCGTTTGATTTTTCCATATTTATCCCATATGATTAATTGATTTCCCGAGCCTATGTAGATATCTTCTTGATAGATAACAATGTTCTTGATATTGTAAAGTTCTTCTATCAATGCGTCATCCCTTGTTTCCAAGGGGACATACCAATATTCCTCAAATACTTCATTCACATCTTTTTCTACCCGATGTGAGAGTGGAATGAAGTACTCGATTATTTCGTTCTTACTATTATCTTTCACTCGATCCTGGTTACAACTGATAAGTAAAAGGGGGATTAAAAAGAAAAGATAGATCATGGTTGTATATTGTTTTAAGAAACAAGGGGTTGGCGGTAGGAGGTGACCTCTGCTAAAGCCAACCCTTTCTTTTGTTGTTAACCTCCTACGGTATTGCAGTTTTGTACTCCTCCAAGACCATTGCATTTATCTTGACATTGAGAACAGTTAGAGGCATCAATGGCATTAGAACTGTTCCAGCAGTGGCAATACGCACTTCCTCCCCCTAAGATTTTCATCATTTGCTCTTTTGGAAGAACTTTACCTTGTTGGTTTAGTACGACTTTTGTCAGTTTTTTGAGTTTGTCCATAATTTGAAAGATTTAAAAAGTTAATAGATGTGTAATGCTTTGATATTTACAAAGAAAATTAAAAAATATCAAACATGGGGTATATTATGTCTTTTTTATTGTTGTTTAATGTATATTGTCTTTCTATTGGTACAGTAGAAAATTAGTGGAGATATGTATATAAGTTAGCTATGCGAACTCGATTGTTCTGTCCCATGTTTAATTTGTTCGAGAAATGACTTGTTGTATTGATGTAATTTGTTATGTAATAGTATTTTATGTAATAGCGTAAGCCATAGGCACAAAGCCTCCCAAATGAATAACTAATCACTTCCCAAGTGAATAACTAACGGCTACCCCTAACCGTTAGTTATTCACTTGACAAGCCATTAGTTATTCACTTGACAAGGCTCAAATTATATATTTGGATACTCCAAAAAGATTATCGGGTGAGCCTGTTTTGATGTTACGGGGATCATCTTTAACGGCTGTGCTGTAAAACATGTTTTAATGGGAATTTTGGCAGATTGCCCTAAGATGGCAAAGCTGTAAATAATCACGGTATAACTTCCCTTCTTGAAGAATATATACTTCAAGTGGCATAGGATATATACTTCATAGCCCAAGTAAGTATATCTTCTATCGCAGGTATGTCACTGATTTGCTACTGACCCGAAATAAGGCCGCACTCCTTCCGGCAGGAAGAAACGGATATCCTTGCCGGTTTGGTAAGCGTTACGGATAAATGTGGAGGAGATTTCCATCAAGGGAGCGTCTACCTTTTTCACGTTCGGATAAATGGTTGGGATCGAGATATCGAATCCTAGGCGGGGATAAATCAGCAGTTTGTAGTTTTGGAGTATTTTTTCATATTCTTTCCATCGGGGAAAAAGCAGCCAGTTATCGGCTCCCATGATAAAATAAAAGTCCCTATCCGGATAGTTGCTGGATAAGGCTCGCAAGGTATCAATGGAATAAGAAGGTTTCGGCAGGTGGAACTCAATATCGCAGACCTTGAATTTCGGGTATCCGTCAATGGCGGCTTGGGCCATTTCCAACCGTAGTGAGTCATCTAGCAAGTCATCCTTTTTCTTCAGCGGATTATGAGGCGTGACCACGAACCACACCTCATCCAGTCCCTCGAACTCACATAGCCAGTTCGCCAAGGCGAGATGGCCTATGTGAATGGGATTGAACGATCCACTGTAGATGCCGGTCTTGAGTCTCATCCGATTTATACTTACCCCTTCTTTTGCCAACCCTTATAGTTGATAAAACAAATGAATATATTAAATATCAGGGCACCCCCGATGATATACTCCTTATAATACAGGCTGATACCACCTAATACGAGGCTCGCTATCCCACAAACGATAGAAAGCCCCATCATAAAACGGGTATTCTTGAATATATTAGACATAGACTATTTGTTTAAGAACTCACGAATGATCTTCAACGCGTCTTTTTGGGCAGTCTCCAGATCATCGTTTACGACAACCTTATCAAACTGTCCCGTGAACCCTAATTCATACTCAGCCTTGGCGATACGGCTTTCGATAACTTCCGGGCTGTCTGTTCCCCGTCCTTCCAATCGCTTCCGTAGGTCATCGATGCAAGGAGGTTGGATAAAGACAGACAGGGCACGGTCTCCATAGAATTTCTTGATATTGCATCCGCCTACCACATCCACATCGAAAATCACGTTGTCCCCTTCATTCAAGATACGCTCTACCTCGCTCTTTAACGTACCGTAATATTTATCGGTATACACCTCCTCATATTCCAAGAAGTCTCCATTAGCGATACGACTGCGGAACTCTTCCGGCGTAAGGAAATAATATTCCACACCATTCTTCTCGGTTCCCCGCGGAGCCCGGCTGGTAGCCGAGATGGAGAAACGAAGGTGTAAATCTTGTTTCAAAAGATAATTAATAATGGTTGATTTTCCGGAACCCGAGGGTGCGGAGAAGATAATTAATTTGCCAGCCATTCTCGTTAATCTTATTATAATACGTTTAGTACCTGTTCCTTGATTTGTTCCAACTCGTCTTTCATCTGGACCACGATCTTCTGCATCTCGGCGTGGTTGCTCTTTGATCCGAGCGTATTGATCTCACGCCCCATTTCCTGAGCGATAAAACCGAGCTTCTTGCCTTGGCCGTGACCGGATTCCATGGTTGAGATAAAATATTTCAAGTGGTTGTCCAGACGGTTCTTTTCCTCGTTGACATCCAGCTTCTCTATGTAATAGATCATCTCCTGCTCGAAACGATTCTTGTCGTAGTCCTTCTCGGCTATCTTTTGCAGGTTATCCATGATACGAGCCTTGATCTTCTCGATACGTTCCCCCTCGTATTTCTCCACTTCTTTCAACAGAGTGGCGATATTGGCTATCTTTTGCTCGAAAAGCTTTTGAAGCATGGCTCCTTCTTGGATACGGAAATCACACAGGTGCTTGATAGCGTCCTTTACCGTTTCTAAAACCACCTCCCATTCGGATTCGTCCGGTTCTACGGTCTCAGACTTGATTGCGTCCGGCATCCGGAGCAAGGTCTGGAACCAATCGTTCGGAACGCTGATATTCAGTTTCTCTGCGATCTCCTTGATTTGGTTGTAATAATTCTCTACGGCGGCAAGATTGATCTGTGTAGGAGTATCTTTGCCTATATATTCTATAAAGATATTGAACTCAACTTTTCCCCGCTCCAAAGATTGAAGTAACAGGCTCCGAAGCTCCATTTCCTTATCCTTGTATATGGAAGGGATACGGGTGGACAAATCCAATTGCTTACTGTTTAAAGCCTTTATCTCTACGGTTACTTTTTTTGAAGGGAGCTCGGCAGTAACCTTACCGAACCCAGTCATTGATTGTATCATTTTTCTCAAAAGTTTGCGCAAAGATAGTGGTTTCCTTTTAGATTTGATGTTTATTTTCTCATAAATAGATGTTTCTCATAGGGCTGCCTTGATAGTATAATGAATTTTTGTATACCTTCGTAGCCTAATCAGATTGAAGGTTTGAGATTGTTTGTTCGTTCAATTATCAATTGTTAATAGTTAATTATTATGTCATTGATCTTAAATATCGAGACATCCACTTCCGTATGTTCAGTAGCCCTGTCGGAAGGGGAGGAGGTGGTCTTTGAGAAGGCTTCCTTCGAGGGGCCGTCTCATGCGGCGTTATTGGGCGTTTATATGGAAGAGGCATTAGAAGCCGCGAAGTCGAAAGGGATAAAACTGGATGCCGTGGCGGTAAGTAGCGGACCCGGATCTTATACGGGGTTACGCATCGGGGTGTCTGTGGCTAAAGGATTATGCTTTGGGTATGGTATTCCTTTGATCGGTATTCATACGCTGGATATTTTAGCGTCTGCCGCTATCCGGAAAAATAAGGAGGAGGCCGATTGCTTGTATTGCGCTATGTTGGATGCCCGTCGTATGGAAGTCTACTCTTCGATTTATGATTCCCATCTCAACACGATACGTGCCACGACTGCTGATATCGTAGATGCTGATTCGTATGCTTCTTTTTTAGAGAACGGTAAGGTTTGTTTCTTTGGAGACGGTGCCGCTAAATGTGAGACGGCAATCACTTCTCCGAACGCCTGTTTTATAGATGGTATCTATCCATTAGCTGTAAATATGGCATCCTTGTCGCAGAAAGCATATGATGATGGCCGTTTTGAGAATGTGGCTTATTTTGAGCCTTTCTATTTGAAAGAATTCCAAGCAACGATCGCTAAGAACAAAGTGCTGAACGAGGCGTTAGGGAAAAACAAATAAGAGTAAGGGTACACAACCAAATTCATGTTCCGGCTGTTTATTCTAAAATGAATAAATCAGTTAAAGACATGAGAAAGAAAAGTGTGAATACGCTATTGGTATTTGGTGTGGTTGTCGCTATAATCCTTTTGATGATCTGGTTGTTCCTCGGGACAACGTTGGTGGAGGATACGAGTACGGAGATTACTCCGGTTCCTATAGAGCAAACTAACTGAGAACAATAACATAAAAAGGCGGGATCCTTTCGGACCTCGCCTTTTTTAATATAGATAGTTGTTTTATTAACCAAGGAATCCTAGCAAGATACCGGCAGCTACAGCGGAACCGATTACACCTGCTACGTTCGGACCCATAGCGTGCATCAACAAGTAGTTGGTCGGGTCATATTCCAAACCTACAACTTGTGAGATACGAGCTGAGTCAGGAACGGCGGATACACCGGCGTTACCGATAAGCGGATTGATCTTATTGCCGTCTTTCAATATTAAATTGAATAACTTAACGAACAATACACCGGCGCAAGTAGCGATCACGAATGATAACGCACCTAGACCGAAGATCTTGATAGAGTTCAATGTCAAGAACTGTGTAGCTTGGGTAGAAGCACCTACCGTGATACCCAATAAGATCGTGATTGTATCGATCAGCGGACCACGAGCAGTCTCTGCCAAACGACGAGTCACGCCACTTTCTTTCAATAAGTTTCCGAAGAATAGCATACCTAACAATGGTAAACCGGACGGAACCAAGAAGCAAGTAAGCAACAAACCAACGATCGGGAAGATAATTTTTTCCGTGGAAGAAACGGCTCTCGGCGGTTTCATACGGATCAAACGCTCTTTCTTAGTCGTAAGCAATCTCATGAACGGCGGTTGGATAATAGGAACCAACGCCATGTATGAGTAAGCGGATACCGCGATCGCACCCATTAAGTTTGGCGCTAACTTAGAAGACAGGAAGATAGCCGTCGGACCGTCAGCACCACCGATAATACCGATAGCACCTGCTTGGTTCGGCTCAAATCCCATTTGAAGAGCAATCGTATAAGCACCAAAGATACCGAACTGAGCCGCTGCACCGATCAACATCAACTTAGGATTGGAGATCAATGCGGAGAAGTCGGTCATGGCCCCGATACCGAGGAAGATCAATGGCGGATACCATCCAGAAGTCACACCCTGATAGAGGATGTTCAGTACAGACCCTTGCTCATAAATACCTACCTGAAGACCTGCGTCCTTGAAAGGGATATTACCGATCAAGATACCAAATCCGATAGGGATCAAAAGCATCGGTTCAAACTCATATTTAATCGCCAGGAATATAAACAACAGACCTACCAGAATCATGATGAGATGTCCCGGAGTAGCGTTGTATACACCTGTATAGGTAAGGAACAGTTGTAAGTTCTCACCTAAGAATGTTAAAAAGCTCTCTTGCATAGTCTTATCCGATTACTACGAGATCAGCACCTTCTAGCACAGAGTCTCCCTTGTGTACTTTAATTTCTATAATCTTACCGTCACGGTCTGCGTTGATGTTGTTCTCCATCTTCATAGCCTCAAGGATAATCAATGTTTGACCTCTCTTCACGGTATCACCTACGTTGCACTTAACCTGCAAGATAACACCTGGCAGCGGAGTCTTAACAGCACCTTGTGTAGTAGAGGCTGCCGGACGAGTAACTACAGGGTCGCCACTTGCTGTTGTCGGTGCTTGAGCCGGACGTTTCAATGTAACCATTTGTTTCTTCGCCGGTTTCTCTAATTTTACTTGATAAGGTGTACCATTTACTTCAACATCTGCGATGTCATCCACTACAGAATTGATGTGTACTTTATATACGTTACCGTTAATGGTATATTTAAAACTTTTCATTCTTTGTTCGTTTTTAGATAATTACTTATGTGGGGTTTGACGCAAACCGTAGAGTTTTGAACTCCAAGGAGAATAAGTCCTTTGTACCTTGTGGATCGTAAGAACCGTGTGCTCGATGTCATGATTGTCATCACTCATCTCGTACAAAGCGGTAGCGATAGCGGCAAAGATCTCACCAGACTCTTGTCCGGCGTCAACCGATACACTTGTTGTTCCCGCAGCTTTTTGAGCGTTACGTTTGCTCGCGGATATAGACAATCTACCGATCTGCTTAAAGATGATGTATAACAAAAATAATCCCAAGAACACTACAGCCATAGCGGTAATGGTCATACCGATACCTAAAGAGTCATTCTGTTTGAAATTATCGATTTTCTCATTAGAATCCAATGTTAGGTTATTCGTACTGGGAGTAACTTTCTTCAGCTGTGCCCATTCATCTTTACCATCGATCACTCTACCGTAACTGATATCAGCCATTTGTCCGGCAGGGATCGTAACTTCGTCGATCAATGTTTTACCATCTGCATCATACAGAGCTATATAATTCTCCTTAGAGGGATCTAATACGAAGTTAACGTGGAATGTACCTCTGCCCGGCTGTCCGTCAGCCCAAAATAGTGTGTGCTGGCGGGGTTGGATCTGAGTCAATACGTCTCCCTTCGGGATCGGATATTTCATCGGATTGTTTTTGTCGTCTGTCAAATAACATCCCGCGATATTTACCGTTCCGGCCGAAGTGTTGAACAACTCAATCCAGCCATGACGTTTGCCATAGTCGTCAACGAAGTTATCCTCGTTGATAACCAATACTTCATTAATACGCATGGAGGTTGCGCGCTGTGCCTTTGCCCCGAATGAAATGAGCAAAGCGAACAGTAGCAATACCCCTATTTTCTTATTTATCATATTCATCTCCTGTTTTACGGATTATAGAGGCAGGTTATCATGTTTCTTAGCAGGATTGCTTAACTTCTTAGTCTGCAATTGCTGCAAAGCACGAATAATACGGAAACGAGTGTTACGCGGTTCGATAACATCGTCGATATAACCGTATTGAGCTGCGTTATAAGGATTAGCGAATGCTTTCTTATATTCAGCTTCTTTCTCTGCTGCGCATGCTTTCGGATCTTCAGCGGCTGCTACTTCCTTGGCGAAGATAACCTCTACGGCACCGCTCGGGCCCATAACGGCGATCTCGGCTGTCGGCCATGCGTAATTCATATCACCACGTAAATGTTTAGAACTCATCACGCAATAAGCTCCACCGTAAGACTTACGCAATGTAACGGTAATCTTAGGAACGGTAGCCTCACCATAAGCGTAAAGCAATTTAGCGCCGTGAAGGATTACACCGTTGTATTCCTGACCTGTGCCCGGAAGGAATCCCGGAACGTCAACCAATGTTACCAAAGGAATATTGAAAGCGTCGCAGAAACGAACGAAGCGACCTGCTTTACGAGATGCGTTGCTATCCAAGCATCCTGCCATAACCTTCGGCTGGTTAGCTACGATACCGACGGATTGTCCGTTGAAACGAGCGAAACCTACGATGATATTCTTAGCGTAGTCCGCATGGACCTCTAGGAACTCGTTGTTATCGACGATCGTACCGATAACCTCATACATATCGTAAGATTGGTTGGCGTTATCGGGAATGATATCGTTCAATACATCATCCAGACGATCGATCGGGTCTTTGCACTCAACTAACGGCGTTTCCTCTAAGTTGTTCTGAGGTAAGAAACTGAGCAATTTACGAATCAATTGCAAACCATCTTCTTCTGTATCGACAGCGAAATGGGCTACACCCGATTTGGTAGTGTGTACGCTGGCTCCACCCAACTGCTCTTGGGTTACATCCTCACCTGTTACGGTTTTTACGACTTTCGGACCAGTCAAGAACATATAGCTGGTACCACGTGTCATGATGTTGAAGTCTGTCAAAGCCGGAGAATAAACGGCTCCACCGGCGCAAGGGCCGAAGATACCGGAAATCTGAGGAACAACACCGGAAGCCAAGATGTTACGTTGGAAAATCTCAGCGTATCCTGCCAATGCATTGATACCTTCTTGTATACGTGCACCTCCGGAATCGTTAATGCCAATACAAGGAGCTCCCATTTTCATGGCCATGTCCATTACTTTACAAATCTTTTGGGCCATAGTTTCCGACAGAGAACCGCCGAATACAGTGAAATCTTGTGCAAAAACATACACTAAACGGCCGTCAATCGTACCATAACCGGTTACTACGCCGTCGCCAGGGAATGATTTCTTTTCCTGACCGAAGTTTGTACAACGGTGTCTTACGAACATATCAAGCTCTTCAAAGCTGCCTTCGTCTAGTAACATAGCTATACGTTCGCGTGCGGTATATTTTCCCTTATCATGTTGCTTTGCGATAGCTTTTTCTCCGCCTCCCAAGCGGGCCTGTACTCGTAGTTCTACAAGCTCCTTGATTCTTTCTAATTGTTTGCTCATGTCAAGTTATTCTTGTTGTATAAATAATGTTAGTGTTCACAAAGTTCTGTTAGTACGCCTAATGTAGATTTCGGGTGCAAGAATGCAATGTTTAATCCTTCGGCACCTTTACGTGGGGCTTTGTCTATCAGACGGATACCTTTAGATTCAGCTTCTGCTAATGCATTGGCTACTCCATCTTCAATAGCAAAGGCTACGTGATGTACACCGGCTCCTCTGTTTTCGATGAATTTGGCTATTGTACTTTCCGGGCTCGTAGGTTCCAGCAATTCTATTTTTGTTTCACCTACCTTTAAAAAGGCTGTTTTTACTTTTTGGTCTTCAACCACTTCGATATTATAGCACTTTAGGCCTAAAACTTCCTCGTAGTAAGGGAGCGCTTCTTCGATGCTTTTCACAGCAATACCAAGATGCTCAATGTGTGAAATCTTCATAGCTTTTAAATTAATTATTAGTTATTTAAATAAATGTGCATAAAAACTTGCACAAAGGAACATAAATTGTAGTTAATGAGGAAATATTTCTTCAATTATTTGCGCAAGGAAAGCGTTATTTTTTGTTGAAAGTCCTTAATGGATAATCAAAATGTAAGGATTCTTGTCTTGATACCCATAGAAAAAGAATTAAACGCTTCTTTTTATAGCTGTTATTTTGAATTATATGTAGAATTTTGTAAGTAATCGATTTAGCCAATTCCAGCGAAAACGGAACCAGCGACGTGTGCTATACTGTGCTCCTCCAAAGCGTAGGATGAAATCACGGTAGCCATGATGTTTGAACGGGAGTCCTACATCCATATATTCCATGTGTTGATAGCCATTTTCGTAAGCGTATAGCAAAGCTTTCCATACGGCAAGAACACCGGGATATTGGAGCGGATAACTTTTTCTTAACCCACCGGAAAACCAGAGATAAGCACTTTTGTCTGAAAACAGGCAAACGGAGCCACCTATAATCTTCTCTTTGAATTTGATAATGAAAATCTTTCCGATTTCCTTTGTAACATTTTGCTGTACAAGTAATAAAAAGAAACGTATGCCGGGGAAGTGTTTACGTATTTTAGATGAATAGTTATTTTTCAGCATTTTTGCGAAAGTTCGGATTTCCTCTTCTGTTTCGGCTACATGCATGGTTGCTCCGTTATCTAAAGCTCTTTTAATTTGGCGCTTGCGCGAACTGCTCAACCGCTCTTCCGGTGATTTACTGTGGAGTGAATTGTGAATGCGCAACCAGTTGATGGGAAAATAGTGATTCTCGCGGAAATACTTATAAGCAAATAATGCATTATCCAGATTTCGGAATTCAATAAGAAAACAGGAATTTAATACATTGCGGGTTAAATGTTGCAGCATCTCCCCGAATATTTCTTCTTGATTCTGTTCTGTGAAGTATTCTCCCGAGCCATATATTTCACAGCGTTTTATAATAGAAGGAGGAAACCAGCGTACACTCTTTCGTACGGCTGATAGAAGGCATCCTACAGGTTCTCCATTTTCATAGGCTATAATCATAAGAGGGTCGTAGCCGGGAGTTTGTTCGAACACCTTGAATAACTCTACGGAATGAAACAGATTGTTTCCGGGTAACGAAGGAATGTCTGCTCCTTTTTTATATGTCATAAGCTGGTATGCCATTTCTATGCAAAAATATTAATTCTTTTTTTATAAACGTATGAATTTAGCAAAAAGGTTGTAGTGAATAGTAAAGATTGGATATCTATTTTTTATCTTTGCGCCACCTAACGTAGAAAAATGGATATGGAAAATTTTAGTGATTTGATTAAAACGCGTCGTAGCATGCGTAAGTTTACTCCGGAAGAGTTGACTCAGGACGAAGTCGTTGCTTTAATGAAAGCGGCATTGATGTCTCCGTCGTCACATCGCAGTAACGGATGGCAATTTGTAGTAGTGGATGATAAGGATACATTAAAAAGACTTTCACAGTGCAAAGAGGCCGGTGCGGCATTAATTGCTGAAGCGCCATTGGCTATTGTCGTGATGGCTGACCCTTTGGCTAGCGATGTCTGGATTGAAGATGCTTCCATTGCTTCCATTATGATACAATTGCAAGCGGAAGACCTGGGATTAGGAAGCTGCTGGGTTCAGGTACGCGAACGTTATGCGGCGGATGGAACCTCTGCAAATGAGATAGTACATGAAATATTGGATATTCCTTTACAGTTACAGGTTCTTTCTATTATTGCCGTTGGGCACAAAGGAATGGAGCGTAAGCCATTCAATGAAGATAATTTGCAGTGGGAGAAGATACATATTAATCAATACGGAGGTAAGTAATGGCAACTCATTCCAATCATAAAGATACCTATCTGGCTACCTCCATTACACTGATTGTTGTAGGAATCCTCTTTTTGATAGACCGTTTGTTCAATCTGTCAGCTCATGGATTAGGATGGCTGGTCAACAGAGATAATTTATTGTTGTTTACAGCGATTATCTTTTTAATTTTTAAACGTGATAAATCGATTGGTATTGTATTGCTGGCTATCTGGGCCATATTAAATATAGGATTGATTATCAGTCTGCTTGGACAACTCTCTTCTTACCTGTTGCCACTTGTTTTATTGGTAGTGGGCGTTATTCTTTTTATAATGTATAAGCGATGAAAGTAGTATTTATCGGTGCCGGGAATTTGGCTACCCAATTGAGCGTGTCTATGCAAAGAGCCGGTTACGATATAATGCAGGTGTATAGCCGGACAGAAGAGTCGGCCTCTGTGTTAGCCGGACGTTTGGGATGCTCCTATGTCACCTCGTTGAAGTCTGTGATTGCGAATGCAGATATCTATGTGGTGGCTTTAAAGGACTCGGCTTTGGTAGAATTGCTGCCGCAAATAACAGACGGCAAATCGGAGAAAGCTTTATTTGTTCATACGGCAGGAAGCATACCGATGACTATTTGGGAGGGCTATGCCGGGCATTATGGTGTATTTTATCCGATGCAGACATTTAGTAAGGTTCGTGATGTCGATTTTAGAACAATTCCGGTATTTATTGAAGCTAAACAAATAGCTGATTTGGAGTTGTTGAAGAAGATTGGAGATACTTTATCGGAAACCGTACTGGAAGCAGATTCGGAGCAACGCCGCTATTTGCATCTGTCAGCCGTATTTGTGTGTAATTTTGCAAACCACATGTTTACTGTCGGCGAACGTTTGCTTCAAGAACATCACTTGCCTTTCAATGTGATGTATCCACTCCTTAAAGAAACCACGGAAAAAGTTTTGAGCGGCATAAATCCTTCGGAAGCTCAAACAGGTCCGGCGGTGCGTTACGACGAAAATGTAATGAGTAAACACATCCAATTATTGTCAGCACATCCGGCATGGCAGCATTTATACGAAGAAATAAGTAAAAGCATTTATCATGATAAATTACGATTTGAAGAAGATTAAAGCATTGGTATTTGATGTGGACGGAGTATTGAGTTCGGAAGTCATTACTTTACATCCTAATGGAGAACCGATGCGTTCGGTTAATATAAAGGATGGATATGCATTGCAGCTGGCTGTAAAAATGGGACTGCACGTGGCTATTATTACAGGAGGGCGTACAGAGTCTGTCCGGGTACGTTATGAAGGCTTAGGCATTAAAGATATTTATATGGCAGCTGCTGTCAAAACAAAAGAATTTGCCCATCTTTTGGAGAAATATCAGTTGCAACCCGAAGAAGTACTTTATATGGGGGATGATATTCCTGATTACGATGTAATGCGTCAGTGCGGATTACCTTGTTGTCCGGCAGATGCGGCTCCGGAAATAAAATCAGTTTCTCTTTATATCTCTAATCGCAATGGGGGGTATGGCTGTGGCAGGGATGTGATAGAGCAAGTGCTGAAAGCACAAGGTAAATGGATGTCTCATGAAGATGCTTTTGGCTGGTAAAAGAATAGCGCAAGCTTAAAAGTAGTTTGTTAAGTGCCCTTAGGTTTATAAATTGATTAGTTTATAGTTATGCTTGATAATTTAAAGAAATATAAAATCATTCTCGCTTCGAACTCGCCCCGACGTAAGGAGTTGATGACAGGACTAGGGGTGGAGTATGTAGTGAAAACCTTGCCGGATGTGGATGAGTCATATCCTTCTACTTTATATGGCGAAGAGATACCTCTTTATATATCCAGAGAGAAGGCAGCGGCTTACCTTTCTTTTATTCAACCGGATGAATTGATTATTACAGCCGATACGATTGTGTGGCTGGATGGTAAGATGTATGGGAAGCCAACAGATGCGGAGCAGGCTAAATCAATGCTTCGGGAACTTTCAGGTAAGACGCATCAAGTCATTACCGGAGTAACTCTTTCCACAAAGGAGTTTCAGAAAAGTTTTGCCGTAACCACTCATGTTACTTTTGCTCTGCTTACAGAAGATGAAATAGATTACTATGTAGAACGATATCAGCCTTTAGATAAAGCCGGCGCCTATGGTGTACAAGAGTGGATTGGCTTTATCGGAGTCGAGCAATTGGAAGGAAGTTATTTTAACGTAATGGGGTTACCCATTCAACGCTTGTATAAGGAACTTAGAAAGTTATAAATATATCAGTCGTATATGAAAACAGTCGATGAACATACCGGATTGCCTGATAAGTTGGATACTGATGTCGAAAATCTTCCAGGATTTTCGATAGATAAAGTGCAGATACATTGTAAACCCGACAAGAAATTAGAAACTGCAGAGTCTCTTGCTTCTATGCAAGATGTAAACCTCCATGCATCACCTATACTGGAATGGCGTATATCACATGACCCGTCTCAGGTAGTACAGCAAAAGGTTGGGCGTGTGAAACCAACCGCAACAGTTGTGGAAACTCCGATTGATGATAATGTGGAACTAGAGAATGAAGCGGATTTGATGGCTCGGAAAGTAAATAAATCTAGTACTGATGAGTAATGTAGGAGAACATTCCCGTGAACAAAAAGTAGGGATGAAGTGTCCGCAATGTGGTACTTTTATCGAGACGTCTATCTTTGAATTACTTACAACCAAAAATTTGGAATGTCCTTCGTGCCATCTATGTTGTTCGAGAGACTCTAAAAAGTCAAAACCTGCGCTTGAAGTGTTGCGTAAATTGCAGGAAGTACAGCGTAATGTTGAGAAGAAAGACGACTCGACTAAATAGTTGATTGGTTCTTTTCTAATAACTTTTTAGCTTTTTCCAGTCTTGTGATATATTCCATCACATCATATTGGACAAAAGCCCATTTTCCATCCTCATATCTGATACTTTCGTTTGTTTCGAGCGCTTGCATTACTTGATTATATAAAGACGAATCCTCTTCAATGGTTCTACCGGCTCTTCTTTCATTTTCTTTCATGAAGACACTTATGGCCATTTTAATAATCCGGATTTCATTTTCATACTCTTTTCTTTTTCGATAAAGAATCATGAGTCTGTTATATGGATGGGGAATAGGTGACTGAGGAATGATAGCCTTTTAGTACACTGAGTTACCTATACTTTCTCTTACCATGATAGAATAGACTTAGTTGGGATTTTAAGAATTAATTCCTGTTAATTTTACACTTATACGTCAATTTATCTATAAATCTTGCTTTATGTAAGGGATTAATTTCTATTTTTGTGAAGTTAACATAGGGTCAAAAACCAATTAAATATAGAAAAATTATACCATGAAAAAGTATCCTAAAATTGGAATTCGCCCGACTATTGATGGTCGTCAGGGTGGTATCCGTGAAAGTCTTGAAGAAAAAACAATGTGTTTGGCTAAAGCCGTAGCCGAATTAATCAGTACAAATTTGAAAAATGGTGATGGGTCTCCCGTTGAATGCGTCATTTCCGATACAACTATCGGTCGTGTAGCCGAGGCTGCCGCTTGTGCTGAAAAGTTTGAGCGTGAAGGAGTCGGTTCTACTATTACCGTGACTTCTTGCTGGTGCTATGGTTCGGAAACCATGGATATGAATCCGTATTATCCTAAAGCAGTATGGGGTTTTAACGGAACCGAACGTCCGGGAGCTGTTTACTTGGCTGCCGTATTAGCTGCTCACGCTCAGAAAGGATTGCCTGCATTCGGTATTTATGGACACGATGTGCAAGAGTTGTCGGACAATACGATTCCGGCTGATGCTGCGGAAAAAATTCTTCGTTTTGCTCGTGCTGCTCAGGCTGTAGCCACTATGCGCGGACGTTCTTACCTTTCTATGGGTAGTGTGTCGATGGGTATTGCCGGTTCTATCGTCAATCCGGATTTCTTACAGGAATATTTAGGTATCCGCGCCGAATCGATTGATTTGACGGAAATACTCCGCCGTATTCAGTTAGGCATTTTCGACCATGAAGAATATGATAAGGCTATGGCTTGGACGGAGAAATATTGCAAACCGAACGAAGGGGCTGATATTAAGAATGAACCGGCTAAGCAGAAATCTCGTGAAGAAAAAGAGGAAGATTGGAAGTTCATTGTAAAGATGACGATTATCATGCGTGATTTAATGCAGGGAAATCCGAAACTGAAGGAGATGGGCTTTAAAGAGGAAGCACTCGGACATAATGCCATTGCGGCAGGATTCCAAGGACAGCGTCAATGGACCGACTTTTTACCGAATGGTGACTTCTCTGAGGCTTTACTGAATACTTCATTCGACTGGAACGGCATTCGTGAAGCATTTGTAGTAGCTACGGAAAATGATTGCTGCAACGGCATTGCCATGTTGTTTGGTCATTTGCTGACGAATACAGGACAGATATTCTCCGACGTACGTACTTATTGGAGCCCGGAAGCTGTAAAACGTATTTCCGGTAAGGAATTGACCGGACGTGCTGCGGGTGGTATTATCCACTTGATTAATTCCGGAGCCACAACGTTGGACGGAACAGGTCAAATGAAAGATGCCGAAGGGAATCCTATCATGAAACAACCTTGTGATGTAACGGAGGCTGATGTAGAAGCTTGTTTAAAGGCAACTACTTGGTATCCTGCAGACAGAGGCTATTTTAGAGGAGGTGGTTTCTCTTCTAACTTCTTGACAAAAGGAGGTATGCCTGTTACAATGTCCCGTTTGAATTTGGTGAAAGGCTTAGGCCCGGTTCTTCAGATAGCAGAAGGTTGGACAGTAGATATTGACCCTGAAATACACCAAAAGATAGATAAACGTACCGATCCAACTTGGCCTACTACTTGGTTTGTGCCTCGTTTGTGTGATAAAGCGCCGTTTAAGGATGTCTATTCTGTGATGAATAGCTGGGGAGCCAATCATGGTGCCATCAGTTTCGGACATATCGGTGCCGATTTAATTACTTTGGCTTCTATCTTACGTATTCCGGTATGCATGCATAATGTAGAGGAAGATAAGATTTTCCGTCCGGCAGCATGGAATGCGTTCGGTATGGATAAAGAAGGTGCGGATTATCGTGCTTGTGCCAATTACGGAGCTCTTTACAAATAAGTCCTTCATTGGTATATGACAAATAAAAAGTCTATTTTATATAAGGATGGAGTGAGCTACGTGCTTCCCTTCATCCTTATTACTTCGTGCTTTGCCTTGTGGGGCTTTGCTAACGATATTACCAACCCTATGGTAAAAGCCTTTTCTAAAATATTCCGTATGAGTGTAACCGATGGTGCATTGGTGCAAGTGGCTTTTTACGGAGGATATTTTGCAATGGCTTTTCCTGCGGCTATCTTTATCCGCAAGTTTTCGTATAAAGCGGGTATTTTGATGGGACTTGGACTCTATGCTATCGGAGCATTTCTCTTTTTCCCGGCGAAAGAAATCGGGGAATATTATTGTTTCCTATTGGCATACTTTATTTTAACGTGCGGTTTGTCTTTTCTTGAAACCAGTGCTAACCCTTACATTCTTTCCATGGGAACAGAAGAAACGGCTACCCGGCGATTGAATCTGGCTCAATCTTTTAATCCGATGGGTTCGTTATTGGGAATGTTTGTGGCGATGAATTTTATTCAGGCAAAGCTGAACCCAATGGATAGCGAAGCGCGCGCTTTATTGGATACTGCTGAATTTAATGCGGTAAAAGAATCCGATTTGTCGGTATTGATTACACCTTATTTAATTATAGCGGCGATTATAGCTATCATGTTCCTGGTTATTCGTTTTACGAAGATGCCTAAAAATGGAGACCAATCGCACGATATCAATTTCATTCCTACTTTGAAGCGTATATGCGGAATTCGTCGTTATCGCGAGGGAGTGATTGCTCAATTCTTCTATGTGGGAGCCCAGATTATGTGCTGGACTTTTATTATCCAGTACGGAACGCGTTATTTTATGCTGGAAGGAATGGACGAACGTTCGGCAGAGGTGCTGTCGCAGCAATATAATATCTATGCAATGATATTCTTCTGTTGCAGCCGCTTTATCTGTACTTTCTTTTTGCGCTATATCAATGCCGGCAAGTTGCTAAAGCTTCTTGCCATATTAGCCGGTCTGTTGACTATAGGCGTCATCATGTTACAAAACCGGTATGGAGTATATTGTTTGATAGGAGTTTCGGGATGTATGTCGCTGATGTTCCCTACCATTTACGGTATAGCGCTGGAAGGTTTGGGCGATGATGCCAAATTTGGAGCAGCAGGATTGATTATGGCTATTTTGGGAGGTTCCGTATTGCCGCCTTTGCAAGCATCTATTATCGATATGGGCTTGGTTGGTTCCTTCCCGGCGGTAAATCTTTCGTTTGTGCTTCCATTGATATGTTTCGTAGTAGTGGCCATTTATGGTCACCGCACTTATACGGCTGCGAAAGTATTGAAAAAGTAATGCAATAACCTGCGCATAATAGAATAAGGAAAGGCGTGTTCCATAGTCTATGGATTGGATTCGTAGAAGCGACCATCTATATACGAGAATAGAACAGCCGATAACTTAAATAAAGAAGAAAACATCCCTTTGGTCTGATAGAAGACTAAAGGGATGTTTCTGTTTCTTATTGGGTGCTCTTATCTTTTATAAGGCATGGTGTTTTGGGGAATATACGAGCTCTAAAAATAAGATAGTTAGTTATGCTTCGTCACATTAAGAGTTATTCGAATAACTAACTATGTGAAGCCACCTAACATAGTTAGTTATAAATGTGGCTTAAAAGTTGATTCTTACATCCACTCCAAATTGCCGGGGTTTGCTGATTTGTGCGAAACCTGTGCCCATACTCTCAAAATAGAACGAGTTGTATTGCTTGTTAAGCAGGTTACGTGCCCATAAATCAATTTGTAAGTTCGACATTTGGGCTGAGATACGTCCGTTGTACAAACCGTAAAATCCTTGTTTGGCATTGTTGGCTTCCGTCCAATACGTTTCGCCCGTCCCCGTGTAGTCGGCATGGATAAGAAGTTGTTTGAGCAGATTCTTTTTATGGAAGAAGAAAGTGTAAGAACCTCCTAAGTTCAGGGTGTGGCGAGGTACGAAAGGTACGTAATTACCGGAATAGTCGATGGTCTTCTCGTCTGAATCTTTTCCTCCGTCATAGTCTTTAAAAGTGGCACGGGTATAACCGTACGAGGTGTTAAACTGTAAATTTCGCGTGATACTTGCCAATAAATTTGCCTCTGCACCATAACTGTGACTGCGTCCGGCATTCACCATGATACGTCCTAATCCGCTGTTTACGAACTTGGCGATTTGTTGGTCGCGGGTATCCATATAAAAAGCGGCCAGGTCTGCTTGTAATTTGCCGTTCCATAAGGTGAGGTGCGTACCCAACTCGTAGTTCCAGCTATATTCCGGTTTGTATACGGTACTTGCCTTAATGTCCATTTCCTCATCGGATACCGGTATGTTTTCGAGGTAACCGCGTATCATGTCTACCACCTGCGGAGGCATACCCATTGTTGCGTAGCGGTCCAGTTCGCTGTTGCAGCCATCTTTTATCTGTTTCATCATCACGTTGGACAAATCGTTACGGGTCAGGTCGGAAAACATTTGTAAGTTGTATCCTCCTGAGCGGAAGCCCCTCGACACGGAAACATAAAGGTTGTTACTCTGATTGAAATCGTATTTTAAAGCAAACTTAGGCAGTAACTCCGTGTAGTCGTTCTTTATTTTTCCTTCCAGCATGGAGTGAGCGTCCATATCTTTGAGCTCTATAGGCATGCGCGGACTGGAGAAGGTAAAATTATGCCCCAATTGACTTTCCGAGAAGTAACGCATACTCATCCGTTCGTGGTCGAGGCGCAACCCGAGGGTAAAAGAGAGTCCTTTTACAAACAGGTGGTTGAAAGTCGACTGGTGAAACAAAGCCATACTCCATGTAGGGGTTCCGAAACGGGTATCAATAGGCAATGATTCCGAGTTCAGCTGTACGGACATTTTCATGTTTTGAGCCTCCAAGTCAGGTAAATAACCATTAATCATTTTATCCAGCATCGCCATGCCCTCTTTCTGAAAATGTACCGGACTTTGTGTATTCAAATGCTGGTAGGAGAGGAAAGCGCCCGTTACCCATTGCCAGTTTCTACCGGCATGGCTTTTTAACGAGAGTTCCTCAGAGTAGGAGTTGAGTTGTTGTTTTTGCTCCAGTACGTATACGGATGCAGGAGAGAAATCCTGGTCCATAAGCATACGGTCGTCCAGATTCTGATAACCGGTAACGGAGCTGATAATGAACGGAGTGGCCTGATACTCCATTTGTACGCCGGCATGGAATACTCCTCGTCGGTAAGCCCCTTCGGTATCACTCTGGATAGGTCCCGTTATGCCGGTTTCTTTATCAACCGCCCCGTATGCATAGCCTCCTTCATCGCTGTATTCGTATCCGATGGAAGTGTCTATTTTGAAATTTTCAGATGGCAGCCATATTGCCCGGAGACGTCCGCCGCCACTCTTTTGCGCGTCCGCCTTTTTATGGAGGTATTCGTTAGTGAAAAATCCTTTGGAGCTATTGTAAAATCCTCCGGCAGTGAAGGCAAACCGGTCGTTGATGCGGTGATAGTGCGTCAGGGATGTACCGTAAGAACCATTTGCATTGGCGGCACTCAGTTTGATGTCTGTTCCCTGATAGCGGAACGGATTTCTGGTATGTACTTTGATAAGGCCACCCATCGTATTGCGTCCGTATAAAGTTCCTTGCGGGCCACGCAATACATCGATACGCTCGATGTCGAAAAAATTAAAATCGAAAGCCGATTTGTCAAGATACGGAATGTTGTCGACGTATAATCCTACAGCCGGTGTATTGATACGCGAACCGATTCCTCGGATATAGATAGCCGAAGTCAACCGTGAACCATAGTCGGGCATGTAGAAATTGGGAACAATGGAGGTGATATTCTTTAGTGAGGTAATCTGGTGGTTTTGCATTTCCAACTGTGAAAACAGGGAAGAAGAAGCGGCTTGCTGGCGCAGTTTGGCATTCTCTTTAGGTGAAGCCACCACTATCACTTCCTCTATGTCTACTACCTTGGTGGTATCTTTCGGTTCTACCGGGTTTGCTGCGATGGAGGAGGTAACGAGAAGTGCTCCGGCCAGGAATAAAATTCGGTTCATGCTTTACAATGTTAAAATTCGCTTGCAAAGTACGCTTTATCCCGGCATTTATGCAATCCTCATTTATTAGGATATTGGGCTATATCCTGTCGGCGTCGATAAAACCATTCATTACGGCATAAATGGTGAGTCCCGAAATAGATTTGATACCCAGTTTCTCGGTAATGTTTTTACGGTGGGAGATAACGGTTGTCAGGCTGATGTAGAGTTTATCCGCTATTTCTTTATTGATATATCCCTGCACCAGCAGTATCAGTACTTCCCTTTCCCGGGGGGTAAGCTCGCTCACAGGAGGCATTTGTTGTGTGGCGGAAACCTCCTCTTTTATCGGATATCCTTTTTCGTGGGCACTCCGGTTGAGTAACAGAATTTCTTTGATGAGCGCCTCTTCGGGCTGGCAAATATTCAATACATGAAGGCCGGAAATCTTTAGCTGCGGCGAAATCCCCGTAGCTAAAATAATGGATTTGTGCTTACGCGGAGCAAAAAAGTGCGTATGCTCGAAATAGATTTGTGCCGAAACAAAATAGTGAAAGTAGTAATCGGGCGTATCGTCAATTAATTGCTCGAAACTACAGAACGTGCGGATTACCGCCATGGGAATAATCCGTTCAAGGATATTCTTTAAGCCCATGCACGAGAGAGTATTCGAGTCAATAATGGCTATCTCCGGTTTTATTTTTGTTGAATGACTGCTTTCCATTTGTTTCATTTGAGTTTGTTTCTATTCGGTAGCCTGATATCCTTTACTTTTTAGCGGATAGGTATGTGGCCGCCGCTTCTGCACAACGTTCCCCATCGATTCCTGCCGATACAATGCCTCCCGCATAGCCGGCTCCTTCGCCGCATGGAAATAAACCGCGGAGGGTTACATGTTGCAGTGTTTCGGGGTCGCGGGTAATACGTACGGGAGAAGAGGTACGGGTTTCCACCCCAATCATCACCGCCTCGTTGGTCAGGAATCGGTTGGAGGTTTGCCCGAATTGCTGGAACCCTTTGCTCAACCGTTCGCTGATGAACGAAGGCATCCAGAAGTGTAGGGGAGAAGAAACCAATCCGGGACTATATGAACTTGCAGGTAAATCGTAACTTAATTTTTTACGTGTAAAATCCGCCATGCGCTGTGCCGGAGCGGTTTGCCGCATATTGCCCTGTTGCCAGCAGGCAGCTTCCAAGGCTTCTTGAAGTTGCATCATGGCAAGCGGGTGAGTCTTATCTTCTTCTCTCTCACGGAGTATTTGTTGATATAAAGGTTCACTGTCCGTTTCGCTTGTTGCAGTTAATCCGGCAGAAGTTTGACATATCTCGTTAAGAGACGCTTCGGAAAGGTCTTCCGGACGAAGTTCTACGACCATACTTGAGTTGCTCCATTGGGAACCCCGGTTGGAAGGAGACATCCCGTTGACTACAATTTGGTGTGGTCCGCTTGCCGCCGGAACAACGAAACCTCCCGGACACATACAGAAACTATATACACCACGTCCTTCCACCTGGGTCACAAAACTATATTCGGCCGCCGGAAGATAATTGCCCCGTCCGTTCCGGTTGTGGTATTGTATTTGGTCAATCAATAAGGACGGATGTTCCAAGCGGACACCGATAGCCAATCCTTTGGCTTCAATCTCCACCTTATTATTATATAGCCAACGGTAAACGTCCCTGGCCGAATGACCTGTTGCCAGAATGACCGGACCGAGAAACGTTTCTCCCGTATGCGTGGTGATTCCCTTTATTTCCCCGTTTTCTATAAGCAGGTTATCCATACGTGTTTCAAAATGGACTTCCCCTCCACATTGCAAAATGGTGTTCCGCATGTTTTCTATAACCTGCGGCAATTTATCCGTACCAATATGCGGGTGCGCATCCGCCAAAATGGCGGTGCTGGCTCCGTGCTGGCAAAATACATTCAATATCTTCTCCACATTGCCCCGTTTTTTGCTGCGGGTATAGAGCTTTCCATCGGAATAGGCTCCTGCGCCTCCTTCTCCGAAACAATAATTCGATTCGGCGTTTACCTTATGTTCCCGGGAAATAAGGGCGATATCCTTTTTACGGTCCCTTACATTCTTTCCACGCTCCACTACAATAGGCTTCATGCCCAGCTCTATAAGTCGTAATGCCGCAAAGAGTCCGCCCGGACCTGCACCTACTACAATTACTTTTGGTTTTCCTTCCACATGAGGATATTCAGTCTGTTGATAGGCGTCATCCTGAGGCAATTCATTAATGTAAGCACGAACCTTTACATTCATAAAAATGGTTCGTTGGCGGGCATCGATGCTCCGTTTCAGTACACGCACTCCTTGTATGGTGCGTACATCGAGTCCTTTTTCCCGGCTGATATATTGTTTCAACGACTGTTCGTTGGCAGCTTGTTCGGGCAATATTCTTAATTGGTATTCTTCTATCATGATGTTTGGCTATGGTGCTATCCGAAAAGCATGCGGAAGGCTTCTTCCACTTTCTTCACCGGAATTAATTCGATTTTAAATTTGGAGGTATCCAGTCCCTGCATATTATGTTTGGGGATGAGGAACTGGCTAAACCCTAGTTTCTCAGCTTCGGCAATGCGTTGTTCTATTCGGTTTACCGGACGAATCTCTCCCGACAGGCCTACTTCTCCGGCAAGACACACTGTTTTTTCTATTTCCGTATCCATGTTCGACGACAGAATAGCGCTGATAACGCTCAAGTCTATGGCCGGGTCGTTCACTTTCAGTCCGCCTGCAATATTCAGGAACACATCTTTCTGTGCCAGTTTGAATCCTACCCGTTTTTCAAGTACGGCCAGTAACATGTTCATCCTTCGTAAATCGAAACCGGTAGCGGAACGTTGAGGCATACCGTATGCCGCAGTGCTGACTAAAGCTTGTGTTTCAATAAGAAACGGACGAATACCTTCGATGGCTGAGGCGATGGCTATGCCGCTCATCCCTTCGTGGTTTTGCGAAAGTAACAGCTCCGAAGGGTTGCTCACTTGCCTTAACCCATCTTGCCGCATTTCGTAAATACCCAGTTCCGCCGTACTGCCGAAGCGGTTTTTTATACTGCGCAGTATGCGGTACATGTAATGCTGGTCGCCTTCGAACTGCAATACCGTATCCACTATATGTTCCAGTACTTTCGGTCCGGCAATGCTTCCCTCCTTATTTATATGGCCTATCAGGATAACAGGCGTGTTGCTTTCTTTGGCAAACTTCAGAATGGACGCAGCGCATTCGCGTACTTGTACCAAACTTCCGGGGGAAGAGTCGATGTTTTCGGTAGAGATGGTTTGTATGGAATCAATAATAACCAACTCGGGCCGGGTATTTTTAATATGCGTATAGATTTGTTCCAATGAAGTTTCGCACACAATCAGGCAGTCGGATGAAGAGTGGTTGATACGGTCGGCCCGCAATTTCAACTGGCGCGCGCTTTCTTCTCCGGATATGTAGAGAATCTTTTTATTAGGCATTCGCAGAACGGTCTGCAATACTAAGGTGGACTTTCCGATACCCGGTTCGCCACCTAACAAAACCAGTGAACCCGGCACCAATCCTCCGCCTAATACCCGATTAAGTTCTTCATCGTTCATGTCAATGCGAGGTTCGTCTCCACCTTCAATATCGTCCAGTACTAAAGGTTTGGATTTCACAGGCTCCATTCCGGAGAGGGGGCGTTTGCTTACAGGCTCTTTTCGGATAATCTCTTCTTTAAAAGTGTTCCACGCGCCGCATGAAGGACATTTGCCTATCCAGCGCGGAGATTCCTGACCGCATTCGCTACATACGTATACAACCTTTTCTTTTGCCATAGTGTACTTTTTCTACCTTGCAAAGGTACATGATAATTTTCAGATATCCACATGGCCGTTATAATAAAGAGGAAAAAGGGGCGTTTGTAGAAAGAATGCTATGAGTAAGAATCTAGGATGTTTATGTGGATTGTCAGGATATTGAAAGGTTAGGGAACCTACTTTGATACTTAAAAATAGACCTGTTTGTCTCTTTTTTAAAGTGATGGTTATCAAGTTCTTTTTTCCTTGCTATATACTTCTATTATTCAAAATAAGAAGTAATGAAAAGTAAAATCAGAAAACAGTATATAAATATGATTTATGGAAATGGTTAGACTCTTATGAATGAATAAACTCAATTTGTTCTTATTTGTTTTGAATCTGATTCTATAAAACCGATTTGTCATTCCGGGAAGCAATGGCTTTTATCTTTCAATATACTTTTTTACTGGCTTTCTGGCGCTTGAAGTTGAGGCGTTTGATAAGAAAACCAAATCACAAGGGGATGTATAAAGGTAATAAGTACAATGTAAATGCCCTTATTTAGTATGAATACAATCAAGATTATAAGAGTTAAACCTTTCTGGAATAAAACAGTTGATTCTCAAAGAGGTTTTATGGATTGTTCTATTTTATTTTATAAGTTGTATGCAACCTGTTATGACACATTGTTCTTAAAAAATGAAGAGTCTATTTAGTAGGCTAATATCGGAGATATTTTAAAGGATAAATTAAAAAATATATAGTTTTTTGAAAAAAGAAGGAGAAAAGAATGTTACAATTGATAAATTCCACTTCTTTTGCAGAGTATTGTTTTATAGTGAGATTTTTTTAACTACTATGCGTGATATCAATTTGTGGAGTTTATGAAGAAACAAAATTTGAAATGTGTAACAAACCTGACTCTTTTTGTGTCTGTTTTGTTTTTAGGCCTGATGGCTTCCTGTACGGATAAGGATTTGTATACCGGAGGAGGTGAAGATGGTGAAAATGGAAGTGTTTTGAATCACTTCTTTGATTTTGCAACAACCCAAGATGTTGCGGTAAGCATTGATTATAAGGTTGCTCAGCAGAGTGTCCTCAAATTTTATGATGTAAATCCGATAATAGAAGATGAATATCATACTTATCTGACGGAAACAGAACCATTAGCTATTGCTTTGACCAATGGTAAGGGTAAATATGAAGGAACTTTAACTTTCCCTTCTTCGGTAACTACCGTTTATGTATATGCCGAAAACTATTTTATGCCGACAGTGCTTACAGGGACCGTCTCTAATAAAACGTTGACTGTGGATACAAAAAGCAATAAAGCGATGCGTGCAGAGGTCAGAGCGGTAAATAAAAATATTACAAAGTTTCCGTCAACTAAGTTTTTCTCTTTAGCAGGAAATCAGACTGTTACATGGAATACGGCTACGGGTGTCCTTCTCGACCAGTATAAGGCGGCACCTTTGTCTGATGGAGTCTATAATACGGCGAAGGCTGTGGCAAATGCCATATTGAAGGAAAATAAAACTCCGACAAAATTTATGATGTCTACGGATTATAATACCGATTTAAAAAAGAATGAAGCGGATGCGAAAATAACTGTTTCGTATATTTTGGGTGCAAGCTCTTCTGTCGGAACATTGGCTTATTATACCTATACGGGAAATACTCCCACAGCGGATGAGATTGCAGCGTTGCCTAAGTGTATTATTTTTGCAAACACGAAAGATGAAAACTATGGTTCTGGTGATTTGAGTGTTTTGAAAAGAAATACTTCGGTAGAACTGAAATATATTCAGAAGAATGAAGACGGTACCGGTACTTTCACAGAAACATGGCCTGCAGATGCCAAGATTGGTTTTGTACTGTATAATAATGGTTTTAATGGAGACGGAAACGGAAGCTTTAGATTGAACGACCCTTATTTCTCCACTCCTATAGGAGGGAAACCAATGTCTAAAGTGGGTAACCGACATTTTGGCTGTTGTTCTACCTTATCTTATACCACTACTGAAGGCAAGAATGAAATTTTGTTGGGTTTTGAGGATTGGGCTTCAGGAACGCTTGATTACAATGATGTGGTGCTTCATATTTCGGGAGTATATCCTACTGTTGAAATAAAGGACACGGAAAGAATCATTTCTGAAACGAATAAAGGGGTGTTAGGCTTTGAGGATAATTGGCCTGCTCGCGGAGATTATGATATGAATGATGTGGTTGTTAAATATGCATCGACCCGGAATTTTAAAGAGTTCCAATCGGTAAACATCAAAACCGCTACAGATGGATCCGTTACGGCAGAAGTAGAAACACATTATTATCGGCACGGAGTGACCGATGAATTAACGTTGGCATGGACCGGAGCCAATTATAGCAATGGTTTTGCTTACGAACTCACTTTAGATAAAGGAGCTGATATGGACGGCATTACCATTTCTAAAAATGGTGGCGAAGCAGTAAAAGCAACTGTAACCAAAGAATCTGATACTAAATGTATTGTTTACGTGTTCAATGATGCGAAGGCAGAATTGAATGTAAGCGGTCATTCAGCAACTAATATGCCGGAAACGGTTACTCCCGTCACCTATACTATTCAGATTCCTTACGTTGAAGGAGACGAATCGGAAATTGGCGGTACAATTAATAGTGACAAAGATTTGAAGTATTCGGATAGAGCTCCTTATAATCCGTTCATTTTTGTTCGTGGAAACAAAGAGCATGAAGTACATTTGATTGATAAAGCTCCTACTTCCGTAGGAAAAGACTTTTGTGCAACGAAGTTCGGAAAAGAAGGTTCGGATACCTCAGATGGAAATCTTACCTATTATAGAAGTTCGGATTTCTTCCCCTATGCTATTCATTTAAATGCCGACGGAAACAATAATTCCTCTGTATGGAATATTGATTTGAAACCGGAACAGATAGCTATTTACGAAACTTATCCGAAGTTTATTGATTGGGCAACAACAGGAAGCAACACTATTAAATGGTGGGAAAAATAAATATTTCATTCCTACATAATGGATGACATGGAGAGTGCTTTTTCGGAGGCACTCTCTTTTTTATTTCAATTTTCTTGTAAAAAGTATGCTTTTCTTGCGATTTATTATTATTTTTGCCACATCAATAATGAAAAGTCCGAAATAATGACAATGTATCCTCTCTATATAACCCACTTTACATGGCACATGTCCATGATAACTACTACCCGAATGATGACCCTTAGGGGTTAATGGATATATAGAGTGTTTCTACGTGATACACGCTTACGGATGTAAGCAAAACAATCAGTTTTTTAATTTATTCTTTCTTCCGATAACTCCTGTAGTGGAGTGAATGAACGGAATTGTACATTTTAAACAGAACAAACTAACATGAAAGTAATGAAATTCGGCGGAACATCCGTAGGTTCCGTGAACAGTATTTTAAATGTTAAACGGATAGTTGAAGCTCAGAAAGAGCCGGTGATTGTAGTCGTTTCGGCATTAGGCGGCATCACGGACAAGTTAATAAATACTTCGAAAGTTGCGGCAGAAGGCAATGTGGAATATGAAAATGAATTCCGCGAGATTGTGATTCGCCACATTGATATGGTGAAAGCCATTATTCAGGATACGAAAGAGCAGGAACGTTTGCTCCGTATTGTCGGAGAACTTTTAAATGAATTGAAAGATATTTATCAGGGACTTTACTTGATTAAAGACCTTTCTCCCAAAACTTCCGCAACCATAGTCAGTTATGGCGAACGCATCTCTTCACAAATTGTGGCGGCACTTATCGACGGTGCACAATGGTACGACTCACGTACTTTTATCAAAACGGAGAAGAAACATTCCAAACATATTTTAGATTCCGATTTAACCAACAAATTAGTCAAGGATACATTCGACCCGATGCCTCGCATCGCCTTGGTTCCCGGTTTTATCTCTATGGATAAAAATAGTGGGGAAGTTACCAATCTGGGAAGAGGCGGCTCAGACTATACGGCTGCTATTATAGCTGCGGCACTGGATGCCGAGAGCTTGGAAATCTGGACGGATGTGGACGGATTCATGACGGCTGACCCTCGGGTTATCAGTTCGGCTTACACTATTAACGAGCTGAGTTATGTAGAGGCTATGGAGCTTTGTAACTTCGGTGCGAAGGTGGTTTATCCTCCAACTATTTATCCTGTTTTCCATAAGAATATTCCTATTCTGATAAAGAATACCTTCAAGCCGGAAAGTGCCGGAACCATTATCAAGCATCAGACGGATGCGGGCAGTAAGGCTATTAAGGGAATCTCTTCCATTAATAATACCAGTCTTATCAATGTAACCGGTCTGGGTATGGTCGGAGTTATCGGTGTGAACTACCGTATCTTCCGTACGTTGGCCGAAAATGGAATCAGCGTGTTCCTGGTATCCCAAGCCTCTTCTGAGAACTCTACTTCTATAGGTATGCGCGATGAGGATGCCGAATTGGCAAGACAGGTGCTGAACAGGGAGTTTGCCAAAGAAATAGAAATGGGAGAGATGTCGCCCATGAGCATCGAATCGGGTTTGGCTACGGTGGCTATCGTAGGCGAAGGCATGCGCAACACTCCGGGTATTGCCGGAAAGCTGTTCGGCACCTTGGGACGTAACGGTATCAATGTGATTGTTTGTGCGCAGGGTTCTTCGGAAACCAATATCTCTTTTGTCGTGGATGCACGTCTGTTGCGGAAAACGTTGAACGTGATACACGATAGTTTCTTCCTTTCCGAGTACCAAGTCTTGAACTTGTTTATTTGCGGAATAGGTACGGTGGGTGGAAGCCTTATCGAACAGATTCGTTTGCAGCAGAGCCGGTTGATGCAGGAACGGGGTTTGAAACTGAATGTAGTGGGCATTGCCAACGGACATCATGCCATGTTCAATCGGGGAGGACTCGATTTAAGTACCTTTAAGGAACAACTGGAACAAAGCGAACCGAATAACATCGACCGTTTGCGGGACGAAGTTATCGGTATGAACATCTTTAATTCCGTGTTTGTGGATTGCACGGCAAGCACAGAGGTGGCATCGCTGTACAAAGATTTCCTGCAACACAATATTTCGGTGGTAGCGGCCAATAAAGTAGCGGCTTCCTCTAAATTTGAAACCTATAAGGAGTTGAAACAAACGGCTCGCAAACGTCAGGTGAAGTTCTTGTTTGAAACCAATGTGGGAGCCGGATTGCCGATTATCAATACGATAAACGATTTAATAAACAGCGGTGACAAGATACTGAAGATTGAAGCGGTATTGAGTGGTACGCTGAATTATATATTCAATAAAATCAGTGCGGACATTCCTTTTAGCGAAACCATACGCATGGCCAAGGAAGAGGGCTATTCCGAACCCGACCCGCGTATCGACCTGAGTGGTAAGGATGTGATTCGTAAGTTGGTGATTTTGGCCCGTGAAGCCGGATATGAGTTGGAACAAGAGGATGTAGAAGAACATCTGTTTATCCCGGAAGCCTTTTTCAAAGGCTCTTTGGAGGAATTCTGGAAGAAACTTCCTACTCTGGATGCCGATTTTGAGGCACGTCGCCAAGTATTGGAAAAGGAGAAAAAGCGTTGGCGTTTTGTAGCCTGCCTGAATGAAGGAAAAGCTTCCGTATCCTTGTGCGAAGTGGGAAACAAACATCCGTTCTATGGTTTGGAAGGCAGCAACAATATTATCTTGCTTACTACCGAACGCTATAAAGAGTATCCGATGATGATTCAGGGATATGGTGCCGGCGCCAGTGTGACGGCCGCCGGAGTCTTTGCTGATATCATGAGTATTGCGAACATTTAATGAATGGAGAGTTGAGAGTGGAGAGTTGAGAGTGAAAATTACATAAAACTCTCCACTTTCAACTCTCCACTCTCAACTAAATAAGTATGAAGCACATCATTATTTTAGGAGATGGCATGGCCGACTGGGCGGTAAAGTCGCTGGGCGGCAAAACCTTGTTGCAGTATGCGCAAACCCCTTATATGGATTTGTTGGCCCGTAAAGGACGTACCGGACGTTTGCTGACGGTGGCCGAAGGATTTCATCCCGGTAGCGAGGTAGCTAATATGTCGGTGGTGGGGTATAACCTGCCGAAGGTATATGAAGGACGCGGCCCGTTAGAGGCGGCCAGCATTGGGATTGATTTGAAACCCGGTGAGATAGCGATGCGATGTAATTTAATCTGCATAGAAAATGAGTTGATAAAGAACCATTCGGCCGGACATATCTCTACCGAAGAAGCTGACGTGCTGATTCGTTATTTACAAGAGAAGTTGGGCAACGAACGGGTACATTTCTATACAGGGGTACAATATCGTCATTTGTTAGTGATAAAAGGAGGAAATAAGCAATTGGATTGCACTCCTCCGCACGATGTCCCGTTGCAACCCTTCCGTCCGTTAATGGTCAAGGCGCTTGTTCCGGAGGCACAAGAAACAGCCGACTTAATTAATGATTTAATTTGGAAATCGCAGGAACTTTTGTCTGAGCATCCTATTAACCAAAAGCGTAAAGCCGAGGGAAAAGACCCCGCAAACAGCATCTGGCCCTGGTCGCCCGGTTATCGTCCTCAGATGGAACCCCTTTCAGCCACATACCCTTCTATTCGTAAAGGAAGTGTTATCTCTGCGGTCGATTTGATAAAAGGCATCGGTTACTATGCCGGACTCCGTAACATCGATGTGGAAGGGGCTACCGGACTTTATAATACAAATTACGAAGGAAAAGTGGCGGCTGCATTGGATGCTTTGAAAGAAGAAGATTTTGTTTACCTGCATATTGAGGCGAGCGATGAAGCCGGTCATGAGGGAGATATACCCTTAAAGTTGCAAACAATTGAGAACCTGGATAGGAGAGTTGTCGGTCCGGTTTATGAAGCTGTGAAAAAGTGGGACGAGCCGGTGGCTATTGCCGTGTTGCCCGACCATCCTACCCCTTGTGAGCTACGTACCCATACGGCAGAACCCGTCCCTTTCCTTATCTATTATCCCGGTATTGAACCGGATGCGGTACAAACATTCGATGAAGTAGCCTGTGTGGAGGGAAGCTATGGTTTGCTGAAAGAAAATGAATTTATGAACGAATTTATGAAACATTAGATATGAACTATTACAGTACGAATAAACAAACGCCTGCAACCGGCCTGCACGAGGCTGTGGTAAGAGGCCTGGCTCCGGACAAAGGACTTTATATGCCGGAAATGATTAAGCCGTTGCCCGAAGAATTCTTTGCTCACATAGAAGAGCTCTCTTTTCAGGAAATAGCCTATCAAGTTGCCGACGCTTTCTTTGGGGAAGATGTTCCGGCCGATACACTGAAGCAGATTGTATATGATACGTTGAGTTTTGATGTGCCTGCTGTAAAGGTAAACGATTCTATCTATTCGTTGGAACTCTTTCATGGCCCAACGTTGGCTTTCAAAGATGTGGGAGCTCGTTTCATGGCCCGTTTGCTGGGATACTTTATCCGGCAGGAAGGCCAACAAAAAGTGAATGTGCTGGTTGCTACGTCCGGTGATACAGGTAGTGCGGTGGCCAATGGTTTTCTCGGTGTGGAAGGCATTCATGTCTATGTACTCTATCCGAAAGGAAAAGTAAGCGAGATACAGGAAAAGCAGTTCACAACGCTTGGCCGGAATATCACGGCATTGGAGGTCGATGGTGTTTTCGATGATTGTCAGGCACTGGTAAAGAGTGCTTTTATGGATGAGGAGTTGAATGCGCACATGAAGTTAACTTCTGCCAATTCTATCAATGTGGCTCGTTTCCTGCCGCAAGCGTTCTATTATTTCTATGCTTACGCACAGATGAAAAAGTTAGGAAAGGCGGATAACCTGGTTGTCTGTGTACCGAGCGGTAACTTCGGTAATATTACAGCCGGCTTGTTTGGCAAACGCATGGGCTTGCCTGTGAAGCGTTTTATCGCCGCCAACAATCGCAATGATATCTTTTACCATTATCTCCAGACCGGCATTTATGCCCCGAAGGCTTCTATCGCTACCATAGCCAACGCTATGGATGTGGGCGACCCGAGTAATTTTGCCCGGATATTTGATTTATATAAAGGTTCGCATGCTGCCGTAAAGGAAGACATTTCCGGTGTTACCTATTCAGATGAGCAGATACGTGAAACAGTCCGTACCACCTACAATGAAACCGGTTATTTGCTCGACCCTCATGGAGCTTGCGGTTATCGTGCTTTGCAGGAGGGACTTCGTCCGGGAGAAACCGGTGTGTTTCTGGAAACAGCCCATCCGGCTAAGTTCCGTGATACGGTAGAGGCGATTATCGGTAGCCATATAGAGATACCGGCTAAATTACAGGCGTTTATGGAAGGGAAGAAACAGAGCGTCTCCATTGGTAAGGATTTTGAATCATTTAAAGGCTATTTGATGAAAGAATAAATAAAAGACTGGCATAGGTTAAAATTCTTAGCCTCGTTTTTTTAAGAGAATAACAAGTTGTAAATTCATTCTTTACGATGTGAATACCTGTTTGGACGGATGCCGGATTGGGGAATAAAGCTTTGTTTCAAATAAAAAACTTGTGTGAATCTATGCCAGTCTACGTTTAAACTTCTATCTTTACACCAAGAAACGTTTATTTTTATGGATTCTGAAACATTTATTCGATTTACACAAGGCGAAGAAAGTGCATTTGAGGCATTGTTTAAAGAATACAGTGCCTACATGCTTGTCTTTGCCCGTCGCTTTGTACCCGAAGAACATGTTTCGGATATTGTACAAGATATTTTTCTGCAAGTGTGGAGCCGACATTCTGAATTTATAGATGAGCATACTGTCAAATCTTATCTGTTTGCATCCGTAAAGAATCAGTGTTTGAATATTCTTCGGCAAGAAGATGTGAAGTCCCGTTATTTGCGTTCTCTGACGGAAGAAGATTTTGAGGACCATATGCTCGATGTGGAAGTCTATACCTTATTATATGCGGCTATTTCGGAGTTGCCTTCTAAGTATCGCACTGTTATCGAAATGTCGTTGAACGGACATCACTTGGAAGAGATTGCTAAAGCAATGGGGACAACGGTGGATGCAGTGAAAGCATATAAAAAGCGAGGCAAAGAGTTGCTTCGTAAAAAGTTGGGAACTGTATATGGTCTGGCTTTAGCCGAAGTTATTCTGGGCTTTTTGCAATAATATAGCCTTTGTCATGAATAGAAAATAGTCATCTTCACTTTTTCACTTTTCTTCTAAATACTTTATAATGAATAAGTAAAAGTGCCGATGCCCTGATATAGTCCGGCACTCATCTTCACTCTCGAATTTTTAAGGATGAAATCTGCCTTTTATGTCTTTTTGTGTTCAAGTTCCGTTATTCATCGAATGTTATCGTCAACGGATAAGAGAGATATCTCTTTTTCGGTAGCTTTTATATTCCCTTCCCTTTATTCAGTTACAATCTCTTCTATCTATTCTTCATGCTAAACGGATGTATTATCCTTTCTATCCGTTTGATTTAAGGTTTCTTCCCGTGAATATTCCCTTTTCCACAGTTGTGAAAGACGTCTTGCACAATTGTGCGAATTCTCTCTCACAATATGTGCGAAACGTCTTGCACAGTTGTGCGAAAGGAAATTCTTCAGTAAGAATGGACTAATTCTCTTTGACGGAGGAGTAGATATCCTATGATTAAGGTATAGTATATGCTTATGTATAAGTAAATACCCCCGTGGACATTTTCTTTTTCCAAATGTGAAGATGAAGAATAACTAGTTGAACTTTTTTACGCCTGTTTTATTCTAACTCCTTGAAAGACCCTATCTTCTTGGTTTATAAGCAAATCACAATAGTTTAAATTTTACATAGGAAAAGAAATTATGAAGTTTTTTTGCTTTTGGCGACTCTTTTAGCTAAGAAGTGTGTCTTATAGTAAAAGAGATTTAATATGAATACATGGGATAGGAAAGATATAGCTCTTTTGATAGTAAAGTATTTGCAAGGAGACTTATCGGAGAAAGAGAAGCTGCACTTAAACAAGTGGCGTGGAGCATCTGTGCGTCATGAGGAAGCGTTTCAGAAATATTTGTCCGGCAGTTTTTATGAGGAGATGAAAACCTTGTATATTCCCGGAGAAGAGGCGAAACTTTATAAGATGTTGCGTAAAAAAGTAGTTCCCAGGAAAGTAAAAATCCTTCGGGGGGGGTAATATGGAGCTCTGTAGCTATCTTATTGCTACTATTTGCGTGGGGAGCCATGCGTTATCTTTCTTCTCTTGAAACTCCACAAGAAGCGTGGAAACCGCAAGAATATATTGAACAAATCAAACCCGGAAGCCAGCAGGCGGTATTGTATCTGGCTGATGGACAGAAACAAAATCTGGTAGCTTCTGCAAAGCAAGTCGTGGTAAATGGATTACCGAAGATTTTGATGACAGACGGTCAGGAATTGGTATTCCCTGATGTGCAACCAGAGGATAATATTGCAAAAGGTATCAATAGGATAGAAGTTCCTCGTGGCGGCGAGTATCAGTTGTTATTGAATGATAAAACACATATTTATCTCAACTCGGAATCTGAGTTGCAATTTCCTTTCATTTTTGAAGATAAGTCACGGGAAGTCGCTTTTCGTGGAGAAGCTTATTTTAAGGTAGCTCATCTGGAAACGAACGAGCCGTTTGTTATTCGTACGGCTATGGGTAAAATTGAGGTCCTTGGTACATCTTTCAATTTGCGTTGTTACGATTCTTCCGGACTTTTGCAACTTACCCTGGAAGAGGGAAAAGTACGCTTTATTTCTCCTAATGGTGAACAAAGTTGTGACGTGTGTCCGGGTGAACAACTTACTTATTATTCTCGGAATGATTCCATTTCAATACATTGTGTGCCTACCCATTTATATACTTCGTGGACAGAGGGAATTTATAGTCTGGAGCAGACTCCTTTGGAACAAATAATGGAAGACCTGTCTCGCTGGTATGATGTGCCGGTGGTTTACGAATCGGATGATTTAAAACAAATTACTTTCACAGGGGAGATAAAACGTTATGAGAATTTTGGTGAAGTGGTACAAATATTTGAGTTGACCAAACGTATTCGTTTCCGCATGAAAGGAGATGATATTCATATAATGAGAGAGTAAAATAAGTATTATTAATTTAGTTTATTAAGAGATGAAGAAAATGCAAAAAGTAAATTGTGCAGTCGATGGATTGTATGATGTTCGCAGAAAATTGCTTGCATTCGTTGCTCTTTGCTTCTTTATGGGCTGTACTTTATTGTATGCACAAGAAGAAAAGAGAGTGACTTTGCAGGTTGAAAATGCGACGATGGAAGAAGTTTTGTCTATCATCAAAGAGCAGACAGGACTAAAATTCGTTTATAGTGATGAGGATATGCAGTCGGTGGGCAGCATCACTCTTTCTGTAAAGAATGTAACGGTGAAAGAAGCAATAGACCGTTGTTTAAAAGGTACGGCGTTGACCGCATCCGTTCGTGACAATACCATTGTTATTTCGGCTGTAGTAAGTAAAGGTGGAAAGGTAACAGGTAAAGTTATTGATGCTGAAAACTTGCCGATGGTAGGAGTGAATGTGGCTGTAATGAAAGGTAAACAAATGTTGACGGGCGTAACCACCGATATGGATGGTGACTTTGAAGTAGAGGTTCCCCGTGGTTCACAATTGCGTTTTTCTTTTGTCGGATATAATGAATTGTTTCTTAATCCATCTTTAGGTAAACCTATGACGGTAAGGATGGAAGAAGATACTAAAGCAATGGACGAAGTGGTTGTGAACGGTTTCTTTACTCGTTCGAAACAAACCTTTACCGGTGCGGCTAAAACGTTGACTTCCGACCAGATTCTGGAAATTTCTCCTACTAACTTGTTCCAGGCTTTGGCAACACTCGACCCTTCAATGACTATTACTAAAAACAATGCGATGGGTTCAAATCCGAATACAGTTCCGGATTTAGTCATTCGTAGTACTACATCGTTGGCAACGAGTGATGAAGTTGGATTGAATACTCCTTTAATTGTGATTGATGGAGTAGAATCTACTCTAACCGATTTATACGATTTGAATATGTATGATATTGAGCGCGTTGACATCTTAAAAGATGCTTCTGCAACGGCTCTGTATGGTGAAAATGCAGCAAATGGCGTAATCGTGGTAGAACGTAAGAAAGTTTCTCAGGCTCCATTACGTATCTCATACTCCTTTACTCCTGAGTTGGCTGTAGCGGATTTAAGCAGCTATGATTTATGTAATTCTGCTCAAAAGTTAGAGTTGGAGCGCTTGGCCGGTTTATATACTTCTTCTACAGGACAAATGGATGCCGACTATTATAAGCGTTTGGCTCTGGTAAGTGGAGGAGTAGATACCGATTGGAAAAGTAAACCCGTACGTACTGCTTTTTCCCATACTCATTCGTTAACACTTTCGGGTAGAGGTTCTAATTTGGATTATAGAGTAACCGGAAAATTCGCTAATGAACAAGGTGTAATGAAAAATGATGGGCGTGATACCTATGGTTTGAATCTTTATTTATCCTATCGGTTAAAAGAAAAGTTGGTTTTGACGTTACGTGCAGAGCACCAGCAACTTTCCATTAAGAATTCTAATTATGGTTCTTATTCAGACTTTTTACAGGCAAATCCGTATGATTCTCCTTATGATGAATATGGAAATTATTCTTCTCTTTTATCATGGGGAATGAAAAATCCACTATATGAGGCTTCTTTGAATAGTTTTGATAAAAGTGAGACTCGTTCCGAATCCTTATCATTGGACGCGCGCTATAATATTAAACCCAATTTATACATCACGGCACAAGGCTCTTATTCTACGTCAAAAGGAACTTCGGATGCTTTTACTTCCCCTGATTCAAATGAATTTGTAGGAGAAACAGATTTAACAAAGAAGGGAAAATATATTTTGGGTAATACTGACTCAAATAATTACGCTTTTAAAATGGTAGGTAACTGGATTCATTCATTTGATAGTGATGGAACCATGTTTACTTTAAATGTGGGTGGTGAAATAAAGAAATCGGATAGTTCTTCACGGACTGCTTCTGCTACAGGCTTTTTGTCCGATAAACTAGCTGATTGGGCTTATGCTACCAATTATAAGGATGTACCAGCCGGTTCTGAAGATTTGGCAACTAGTGTGGGTGTTTTTGCCGCCGCTAACTTTATTTGGAAGAATCGTTATGTAGTGGATGGTTCTTATCGTTTATCCGGTTCTTCTAAATTTGGAGGAGATAATAAATATGCTCCTTTCTGGTCTGTTGGCGTTGGTTACAATCTGCACAATGAAGAATTTATTAAAAAGCTGGGATGGATAAATACCTTACGTTTACGTGGTAGTTACGGTTATACGGGTAGCGTGAAATTTTCTCCTTATCAGGCCATTGCTACATATCAATATGGAACAGCTTATGTACATTATGCAGGAGTCGGAGCCGTGCCTATCACATTGCCAAATCCTGATTTAACATGGCAAACGACAAAGAAATTAAATATAGGTATTACCTCTTCTTTCTTTAATGAACGCTTGAATGTCAATTTGGATTATTATAATGAGTACACGGATGATATGTTGATAGACGTATCTTTACCTCCGTCCTCCGGTGGTACGAAAGTGAAAGATAATTTAGGTGCTCAGGAAAGTAACGGTTTTGAATTCTCTGTATGGGGAAAGGTTATTAGTACAAAAGATTTCTCATGGACTCTTACTGCCAATGGGCTTCATTCTAAAACGGAAATTAAAGCCATTTCAGATGCATTGAAACGTCAGAATGATGAAAACGCTTCTATTACGGAAGAAGCTGCTCCACGTATATTATATACGGAGGGAGGTTCTCCTACGGCTATTTATGCGGTACGTTCGGCAGGGGTTGACCCGGCTTCCGGTGAGGAAATTTATATTAAAAAGGATGGAACCTATACTTATAAATATAGTGCGGATGACAAAGTTGTGGTCGGAGATACCAATCCCGATTGGCAAGGTACGCTCTCAACCAGTTTCTTCTATAAAGGATTTACCTTGGGACTCAATTTCCAATATACATTAGGGGGAGATATTTATAACGAGACCCGTGCGGCAAAAGTGGAGAATATTAATCCGAAATATAATGCGGATGTGCGTGCTTTTACCGAACGTTGGAAACAGGCTGGAGATGTTGTTCCTTATTTAGGATTGTCGGCCGAAGGAGGAACGAACTTTATTCATTCCGACCGTTTTGTTGAAAATGAAAATGAATTGTGGCTTTCTTCTATTAATCTATCTTATGAAGTTCCACAAAACATTCTTTCAGCATGGAAGATTCAGCGTCTTCGCGTAGGATTGGGAGCTTCGGATTTGTTCCGTTTATCAACTGTGAAATACGAACGTGGTACAACTTATCCGTATAGTCGCAGTTTCAATCTTACATTTAATGTCACACTTTAATCGGAGGGAAAATATGAAATTAGTAAATATCTTTATAGGATTAGGATTGTTGGTGTCAGTAACGGCATGCGATGATTTCTTGGATGTTCGTCCCAAATCCCAAATATTGGAGAAAGAGATGTTTGAAAAAGCCTCTGGATTTGAGGATGCAATTTATGGAGTCTATGGCTCTTTACAATCTCAAAAGTTGTATGGGCAAAATATGATATGGGGTACAACTGAAGTTTTGGCTTCTAATTTAGGGTCTTCTTTTCATAATCTGTTGGAACCACTTTCTTTGTATGATTATACTGAAAATAAATATGTACGTCCTTTATTCCTTGATATTTGGACATCTATGTATGAAACAGTTGGATACGCTAATAATGTACTCAAGCAATTGGAAGATGAATCTACTTCATCGCTTCCTCTTTATAATTATTATAAAGGAGAGATGTTAGGAATGCGTGCTTTTTTGCATTTTGATTTGCTTCGTATGTTTGCTTCTACCAATGAAACGGCAAAAGCCATTCCTTATGTGAAAGATTTTTCATACAAAGTGAATCCTATTTTAACTGTAAAAGAAGTATATGAGTACATTATTGCCGATTTAGAGGAGGCTGAGGAATTATTGAAAGGAGATGAAGATTTGATTCAGTACCCTCATCAGAATACCAATTACTCTAAATTCTTGAACTATCGTGAAACTCATTTTAATTTATACGCAGTAAAAGCTTTATTAGCACGTGTATATTGGATGAAGGGAAATATGACAGAGGCCGCTAAATATGCTCGCATGGTTATTGACAGTAAGAAATATCCTTTGGTCGATTGTACGGAAATAGAAGAATATATGGCCGGACGCCTGTCTCCTAAAGAGGCTATATTTGGAGTCTATTCAAATGTATATAATGAAAACTCCAGGGACTTATTATATACTTATACTTCATACAAGTCTTATAACCCTTATTCGTCAGCTACCGGAGGTGATTATATTAGACCTTATGAATCTATTTATGCGATGGACAATGATAACTCTTCGGCCGATTTCAGGTTGACCCATTTTCATACAACTTCCGTATGTCTGTGGTATAAAATGATTGATTTCAATACGCTTGGTGACAAAGCAACTGCAGATTGGACTAGCAGAATTGAGGGCATAACCTTAATGCATACCTCAGAACTGTATTTAATTGCAGCGGAAGCGTTACTCTCTACGGATTATGATTCGGCGATAGGTTATTTTGATGAGGAGCTACAATCGCGTGGATTAACCGGTTTTAAAGAGTCCGGTAAAACCTTAACGTTGGATAATATTTACAATGAATATTGTAAGGAAATGTTTGGAGAAGGACAAGTGTGGTATAATATGAAACGCTTGAAGAAAGATATTATTTCTAACCGGCAGAAGAAAGCGATTCCGGCAAGTGATATGTATTATGTGATACCTATTCCTGATGAAGAGTATGAATATAGACAATAAAAAAAGAAAATATGATGAAGACAATACATACATTGATATTTTTTACCGGCATGTTACTTTGCATGGCGTGTGGGGAAGAAGACTATCCGCTTTATGATACAACGCAGCAGGATGCTGTGTTTATAGAATATAAAAATGCAAATGAAGAAATTGTGGATACGTTGGATTATGAGTTTGGCTTTAACATTGCTACCGAATATAAGGTGATGATTCCTGTGAGAGTAATGGGATTGCCGGCAGATAGAGAACGGAGCTTTGAAGTAGCTCCTGTAGCAGCGGAAACTGATATGGTGGAAAATGTGCATTATTCAATAGAACCTACTGTTATAGCAGCCAATTCGGTACAGGGAAATATTGTGGTACATTTGCTGCGGGGGAATGATGCGACTATTCAGGAAAAGCAGTTTACTTTAAAATTGCAATTAAAGAATACCGAAGATTTTCGTCCTGTCGGACAAACCACCTTCCGTTTGCGTTTTTCGGATATCCATCCGGAAAGACCCGATTGGTGGCCTGCAACTTATGTGATGCCTCCTTATACGTATGAAATAGCCCAAGAGTTTTTTAAATACTTTTATATGGTAGAAGAGGTACAACCCTCAACTTTCAAAACCATGATTGATAAGTATGGCGATTACTTTGTTAAGGCTCAATCACTGCAGGGACCGTTTGCAATGTATAGTAGTTTCTTGGCGAAGTTTGTACTGATTCCATTACGGGAATATTATAGGGTGAACGATCCGGAAATCTATGATGTATTCCCTAATCCAACCCTTTATTAATTATAAAAGAATAAAATTATGAGATATAGAAGTTTTTTACAAATAATATTGTTGTCTTCCTTATTATTGTCTTGCGTAGATGATGATTCGGAAAGTGGAGGAGTGGCTTTTCCGGAAGTTTCGATATCCGGTAGCAATTCGTCTACCATGCAAGTGGTAAGTGTTGATTTGGGACAAACTTGTACGATTACTCCTGATTTAATCTTTGCAAATGGGTGTCAAGCTTCCGATTTAAAATATGAATGGAGCGTTGGAACCTATAATACGGAAAGTGGGAGTAAAGGGAATTTGGAGAAAGTAAGTACAGAACCGGTTTTTAGTTATATATTTCCTGAAGGCGGAAGCTATTATGTACACTTGAAGGTAAATAATGGGTTATCGGGCGACGTTATTGATTATCAGGTAAATGTAGACCGTTCTTTTGAAGAGGGTATAGTTATTGCGGCTATAGATGAATCAGGAAAGGGAAATGTGTCTTTCATAAAAACGTTGTCTGAAGATGAAATTGCGGCAGGTAAAGTACAAAATGTATTAGAACATTGTGTGGCATCTATGAATGAGGATATTGATATGACAGGTTTGCTTGGAGCGGGTACTACGATGCTTGCTTATGGTTCTTCGGTGCGTTCCTTTATTGTCGCTTTAAAGGATAAAGCTTATTTGTTGGATCCCAGTACCTTTGCTTTACGTTCAACGTCTAACTATTCTGAAGCCATAGAGGGTTTTGAAGCATCCTCTTTTTTTATGTATGATTATTATGGTGCTCAACCTACGGCTTTTGATAAGACTAAAAAAAGAATGATACAAATTCAGAGGGAATTCGGGTATGCGTTTGTTCCTACTACTCTTCCAGCATATCAAAATGAGTATGATGCATTAATTCCTGGATATACTTATTTTACTTCAAGAGATTGGTATATGTCAAGTCCTATTTTTATTAATTATTCAACGTCCGAGCTTACCAATATAGGAAATAGTGCATTGACGTGGACACTCACGGATAGAACGATACTTTCAGCCTTTAAGAATACGGTTCAAAATAGTCCGGACCTGTATTGTATCGCTCTTGATGAGAATGACCCGAATATTGTTTATCAAGTGAATTGTAATTATGAATACAATGAAGATTGGAGTATAAAGATGGTTTATAAAGAGATGTCCCATACGATTGCTCCCGGTGAGGTACTTCCAGAAAAAGGCTCTGAATTTTGTTATGATAAAACCTTCTTAACTTGTTATTATATTGTAGATGGTAAGTTATATGCCTATTTCCCATTGAATACAACCTTATCATTCCCCACCTCTCCGGTTTTGGCTTTGAATGGCGAACAGATAACTTCTGTCTCGTTGAATGAAGCATCGAAAGAATTGTATGTGGGGGCTTATAATACAAGCACGAAGCGAGGAAGCGTCTATATTTATAGTTCGGATGCAATGAAAACGAATCCGCAACCGAAAAAATCCTTTGTGTCCTGCACTGATAAAGTGTTGAGTATATCTTATAAGAAAAGGAGTCTATAATGAAGCTACTGAAAAAAAATAAATTCATCTTATGTTTTAGTTTGTGCGCCGGACTTTCTGCCGGGGCACAGACTTTACATCTGGGTGGAACTTATGTTGGAGATGGATTACAAGGAATGCAACTCTATGCCAATGCAATGGATAAGGAAAGCAATCATCAGAGTGCCGGATGTGAATTGAAGATAACAGATACGCATTTTGAAGGGAATGTACCGGTTGCTTCGGATGGTTTTTATACTTTATATGGCTCAAATGAGGTAACGCAAATGAATGTTCCTCTTTATTTGCCGGATGCTCAGAAACAGTATACATTAACATTGCGTATGGTGGACGGCTGTCCTCGGGTAGACTTGGATGCAGATAATCAGGCTCTTTCGGCTTATAATGAGGTGGTTTATCAGAAAGGACGTTATTTTTGGATGAAAGGGGCAGAGATGAAACCTGAACAGGTTCTCCCGTTTTTGAAAGGATATCGGGAAGCTGCCGATTCGATTGCGTTGCATTATTCATGCTCTGAACCTGTGAAGCAGTACCTGACTTTGTGGGCTTACAGTATGGCTGAAAACAGTTATGAAAGTATTCCGCGTGCGATTGGCAAGAAGAAAACAGACATGCCTTTTTTGAAGTCCGATTTATTGGAGGAGCCTTCAACGGTGCTCGATACGCCTATGACACTTTATTTCTCATCGGCGTGCATTGCTATTCTGCAATCTATTCCTAAGGGAAATTTGGAGAGTCAGTTGGCTTATTTAGATAAGACGTATTCTTGCAAGCCTTTGCGCCAGGACTTAGGAGAGGGGTTAGTGAATCGCTATATTCTTTCTTTTGATTATAATCAGAACTTTGATTCCGGACTTGCTGAGTTGACGAGTGCTATTGAAAAATATAAATTGGACACGCGTAGCATCAAGGATTTTAAAGCGCGTAAAGCAAGTGTCAAAGGGGCGGATTTCCCGGATGTATTGTTGACGGATAGAGAGGGCAATAAGGTAGACTTCAGCCAGTACAAAGGTTACTATGTCTATATCGACATGTGGGCTTCATGGTGCGGACCCTGTTGTAGGGAAGTGCCTTATCTGCAACAGTTGGAAAAGGAGTTAAAGAATGACCGGATAAAGTTTGTGTCTATTTCAATAGATAAAGGAACAAAAGAGTGGAAAGCAAAGATGGATGCATTGAATATGCATGGAAATCAACTGATTAATCAGGATAATAAGTTGGTCGAAGCGCTGAATATTACGGGTATCCCTCATTTTCTGATTTATGATAAAGAGGGTAAATTGTTTCAATATGAAGCTTCTCGTCCCAGTCGTGGAGAGGAATTGAAGCAATTGCTAGAGGGTCTTCGTTAGCTTGACATTTTTCTCTCTTAATAGTGATGGCCTCGATAAATGCAGAATCTTATTCTTGCTTTATCGGGGCCATTTTTGCATATATACTTCTGGTATAAGAACAGGCGTTCTTATTTAATATTTTTCCTTATCTTGGTGAGATACTCCTTCATGCGGTCGGCATCTTTATCGTTGATAATTTGCAACAGCTCGTTGAGTTCCGTACGGATGTTTTCCACTTGAGCAGGGGTACGCGGGTTGAAGAGGATTTCCTGTAACAGGTAATCGTCTTCGCTCAGCACTCCTTTGGCTATGGACATGTGACGCTTGAAAGTGGTTCCCGGAGCATCCTGATGTTTCATTATCGCCGCGAAAACGAATGTGGAAACAAACGGGATGGAGAGGGAGTAGGCCACGGTTTTGTCATGTTCTTCGAAGGTGTACTCGAAGATGTTTAGTCCTAACCGTTGGTACAGGTCTTTAAAGAATATCTTGCCCAGATGGTCGCCTTCACTGATGATGATGGCATTCTCGGTACTCAGCTTGTCGAGGCTGGCAAAGGTGGGACCAAACATGGGGTGAGTGGAAACATAGCGGAAACCGCTTTGCTCATAAAACTTCTTCAGACCGTTTTTTACCGATGCAATATCGCTGATGATGCAATCTTTCGGCAACACCGGCAGTACGTTATGGAAGGCTTCGAGTGTATATTTAACGGTGGCTGCGTTAATAACCAATTCTGGCTTAAACTCTTTGATTTCGTCCATATTGGTGAACCGGTAGGTGTGATACATAAACCGGAGTTGTTGGGGGTCTACATCAAACACAGCCGTTTCATGTTGAAAACTAAGCACATCGTTAAAGAAGGAACCCATTTTTCCGGCTCCTAAAATTAGTATTCTCATTCTTGTTAAGTTGAGAGTGGAGAGTTGAAAGTTGAGAGTGAAAATGATGTCGGAAAGGCATTCAACTTTCAACTTTCCACTATATTAAAACTATTTACTGATAATCTCCATCTGTTGGCGGACAGATTCTTCGTGTATAGCTTCGAAGACCTTTTTGATGAATTCGGGACTCATACCGCAAAGTGCGCCTTGTGCTCCTCTTTTCTCCAGGATTTCACTATAACGTCCGGTTTGCAGGATGGTCATCTCGTGCTCTTTCTTAAAGGTTCCGATTTCGCGTGATACACGCATACGCTTTGACAGGATTTCAATTAAATCGTTGTCGCACTCGTCGATTTGTTTACGCAGCTCTTTCAAGTTCTCGGTACTTTGTTTTTCGTCGCGGATAACTAATAAATTCAGAATGTAATCCAGTACGTCCGGAGTTATTTGTTGTGAAGCATCACTCCATGCACAATCCGGATTACAATGGCTTTCCACAATCAGTCCGTCGAAACCTAAGTCCATTGCTTGCTGACAAAGCGGGGCTACCAGTTCGCGTTTGCCTCCAATATGGCTGGGGTCGCAGAATATCGGCAGATTCGGAATCCGGCGGCGGAGTTCGATAGGGATGTGCCACTGTGGCAGGTTACGGTATATTTTCTTATCGTATGAAGAGAAACCGCGATGGATGGCCGCAATTTTCTTTACTCCTGCATTGTTGATTCTTTCCATGGCTCCAATCCATAGCTCCAGGTCAGGATTAACAGGGTTCTTTACTAATACGGGGATATTAACTCCCTGTAAGGCATCGGCAATTTCTTGTACGGCAAACGGGTTGGCAGAGGTACGGGCTCCTATCCAGAGCATATCTATTTCTGCTTCCAGGGCAGCTTCTACATGTTTGGCAGTAGCTACCTCGGTAGAAATATACATTCCGGCTTCTTTCTTTACACGTTGCATCCAAGGCAGACCTTCTACACCGATACCTTCGAAGCCTCCCGGTTTGGTACGTGGCTTCCAGATTCCGGCACGGAATATTTTAACACCTTTACTTGCCAGCTGCATGGCGGTGGTCATTACTTGTTCTTCTGTTTCTGCGCTGCACGGGCCAGCAATAATAAGGGGACGTTTGTCGTCGATACCCGGTAGCAAGATAGATTCTAATTCCATTGTGTATTTATATTTTTAGTTATTATTTTCTTCTTTTATTTCTTCATTATGTTTTGTATCCGCTGTAAAGCTTCTGCCAGATTCTCTTCTTTGGCGCAGAGGGAGATTCTAATATAGCGGGCTCCGTTGCTTCCGAAGATAAATCCCGGCGTGATGAATACTCTTGCCTCATGAAGTACTTTTTCTGTCAGTTCTTCTACATCCTGATAACTGTCGGGAATGCGTCCCCAAAGGAACATACCCACTTGTTTCGGGTCGAATGTGCAGTGGAGAGCTTCCATAATCTGTTCTGCTAGATTCCGACGGTTATGGTACAGGGTACGGTTCATCTTCTCGTGCCACTCGTCCGAATTTTGGTAAGCCTGTGCTGCCGCCAGTTGTAAGGGGCGGAACGTACCCGAATCGATGTTGCTTTTCACTTTCAGAATCCATTGAACAAACTGGGCATTCGTAGCCAGTAATCCTACACGCCAGCCCGGCATGTTGTGGCTCTTGCTCATGGAGTTGAATTCGATGCAACACTCTTTGGCTCCCGGAACACTCAACAAACTAAGCGGTTTTTCGTTCAGTATGAAGCTGTAGGGATTGTCGTTCACAATAACAATGTGGTGGCGACGGGCAAAGTCTACCAGTTTTTCGTAAAGTTCCATGCTTGCATTCGCTCCTGTCGGCATATTCGGATAGTTGGTCCACATCAGCTTAACGCGACTTAAATCCATCTTTTCCAATTCCTCAAAGTCGGGTTGCCATTGGTTTGCCTCCTGTAAATTGTAGTTTACAATCTCGGCTCCTAACAGTTTGCTTAACGAGGTGTATGTGGGATAGCCCGGATTGGGTACCAGTACCTGCTCTCCCGGATTTACAAAAGCAAGTGTTACATGGAGAATACCTTCTTTTGAACCGATTAAGGGCTGTATCTCGGTAGCCGGATTGAGGTCTACATTGTAGATACGCTTGTACCAGTCGGCCATCGCTTTGCGCAATTCGGGTATACCTACTGTAGGCTGGTAACCATGTGCATCCGGTTTGTGGGCATTCTCGCAAAGAGTGCGGATGGTTTCTTCCGAGGGAGGCATATCAGGGCTTCCTATACCTAAGCTGATTACATTTTTTCCTTCGGCATTCATTTGCGCCACTTCTTTCAGTTTGCGTGAGAAGTAGTATTCGCTTACCTGTTCCAGGCGGTTGGCCGGGGTTATCTTAAATGTTTGATTTTCCTTCTGCATATTCTCCTAAGATTTTAAGTTCACGGGTTAAAGGTGTTATGGCGTCAATCGATTGATGGTAGCGCAGGTAATTGTTAAAGGTAACATCTACATAAAACAAGTATTCCCATTCGCGTCCGATGATTGGTAACGACTGTATTTTGGTTAAATTGATATGGTAGAATGAAAAAATGGAGAGCACTTGGGAGAGGCTTCCTTCGTTGTGAGGAAGGGAGAACACGATGGTGGCTTTGTTCGCTTTGTCGATGCTCCGTAATTCGTCGGCTTTCCAAGCGTCGCTTACTACAAGGAAACGGGTGAAGTTATGTTTGTTGGTTTCTATGCCTTCTTCCAACACTTTCATGCCGTAAAGGGGAGCTGCGGATTTGGAACAGATAGCGGCGTGTCCTTTCAGATTGTCCCGTTTGATGATTTCGGCACTTCCGGCGGTATCTTCGGCTTCCACGATTTTTATTTTAGGGTGTTGCTGCAAGAAGTCGCGGCATTGTGCCAACGCAACGGGGTGCGAATTGATTTCCACAATATCATCCCATCCTTCATCGGGCAAACAGAGCAGACTGTGTGAGATGCGCAGTTTATGTTCGCCTACAATGGTTACAGGACTTTCGCGTACCAAATCGTAGTTGTGGAGCAGACTGCCGGCAATGGTGTTTTCGATGGCTAACATACCGATTACCGTATTATCATGCTTCATGTGGTCGAAAATTTCTTCGAAATTGGAACAGCAGATTAGCTCAATTTCTTCGTTCTCGAAATACTGATGGGTCGCCATATCGTGGTATGACCCTTTTACTCCTTGTATTGCTACCTTTTTCATTCGCTATATAGATAAAAAAAGTCCCGCTCCATAGAAGCGGGACTTGGTTGTTATTTAATAATTGTTGTATTTACAATTCACTTACTTTACATACACGAACTCCCGCTTCACTTTGTTGCTAAAGTAAAAGTAAAAAAAGAAGTAAAAATATGTATGATAAAGAGCTTTCATTGCTTATTTGCTTTGTTATACGCGGCAAAAGTAATACATTTCTTTTAATTGCCAACAAAAAGAAACAGTTTTTTTGTATATGGCTGCATTTTTTTATTTCCTGCGTAAGTTAGGGTAGTAGGAAAAGTAACTTATCCAAATTTCGCATGTCTGGTCATAGAGCGAAGCGATAACCCTTACCCTAACGGATTATCTGTTTTGTATGGATTGGCATAGTTGTGGAACTCTCCGTTTATCTGTTGCTCTTTCTCCGGTTCCAGTTCTAAGGACTTCTTTAAATCTTCGGCAGAACCTTCTTTATCACCCGTCAGTAGTTTGAACTGACCTCTATAGTGGTAGAGCAGTGAAGACTCGGGATTGGTTTCTATGGCCTCATTCAATATTTCCAAAGCTTCTTCTTCTTTCTTTGCGTCGCTTAATATTTGTACGATACCTATATATCCTTTTTCATTGAAAGGATTGATTTCAATCACCTTATTAAAATATTCTTCGGCATGGGTGGTATCTCCTTTCATATAGTTTACTTTTCCAAGCAACATCAGCACCTGTTCGTCATCCGGCGCCAGCTTGAACATTATTTCCGCATCTTCTGCCGCATTCTCTATTTGCTGCATTTCCAATAGTATGGTGGCGCGCATAAGGTAAGCCTCGTAAAAGTCTTCTTTCATGGAGATGGCAAGAGTGAGTTCGGCTATCGCTTGAAGTTCGTCGAGTGTGCCATGATAGGCTTTGGCAAGTAAGTAATGAATTTGCGGATGCTTATTGTCTATTTGCACGCCACGTTGTAAGGCGTTGAGCATCTCTTTATAATCTTCCTGCATGAAGAGAAGATTGCCGAGTGTGATATAGTTTTCGATGTTTTCCGGTTCTTTCTCTAATGTTTCCGTCAGCAGGCGGCAGGCATCTTCTATTCTGTTTAGCTGTACGTAAGTAGCTACCAGGTAGCTGCGTGTTTCGGCATCGTCTTTAATGGATAACGCTTCTTCCATACATTTTACGGCATAGGGGAATGCTCCGATGCGTTGGGCGCGGATGCCGTCGTACTTTAAAATATCAAAGTGCTTCTCTTTGTCTTGTGCTTGTTTCTGTTCCGGGTTCTCAGTGTTGTCGCCGGTGAATAATTTCTTGATAAACTGTATCATGCGTACTAATTTTTATAGAATTATAGAATTATTTTCTTGCAATCATCCCGTCTTTCATGGTCAGGACTTCTTCCCGTAATAACGTTTCTAAAACAGCGTCCAGTTTGGAACGGTCGGTAAGCAGGGCATTGAATATATCCGTAGGATGATACTCTCCGTCGGAAAGCAGCTCCATGACCTGTCGGCTGAGCTCCTCATATTCTCCCCGTTTAAGTCCGGAGTTATGTTTGGAAAGACAAACATCACATCGTAAACAGTTGTGCTCATTTTTCTCTCCGAAATAGAGGAGTAGCATGCGGCTTCGGCAATGCTCTTCGGAAGTGGCATATTCTATCATCGCTTTGATTCGCGACTCATAGCTCTTCTTTCTCTCCTCGTATACGGCAGGAGGAATAATCAGCTTTTCACTGTCTATCCGGTTCTGCGTATAAGTAATATAAGGTGTCTTCTTTCGGGGTATATAATGCAGAATCCTGCGTTGTGTCAGGCTCTTTAAACATTCATAGATTTGTGGGGGAGTCAGTCCGGTTTGGCGTGCCAGAAGTGCTTCTTCTATATAGACATAATCGCTGAACACACCGCCGTAGCACCGCAATACGGTTTGTATTACCTGCTCCGTTTCCTTGCTTTGTTCTTTTATCCGGTATAACTCATCACGCCGTAAAGTGAATTTCAGTCGGGAAGAATTTTCCTGTTCGTCCGTATATTCGATATATCCTGTCCGGGAGAGAATGCATAGCGCACTGTCTGTCTGTACAGGGAAGTGTTTAAAGCGGCGGCAAAATTCGTCGAGGTTAAACTCGTGAGTACAACCTTGCCCGTCTCCCATTGCCATCTGATAATAATAGTTCAGGTGCTCATAAATCTGGCGGATAAAACTCTTGTCGGGAAAGGTATCGGGAATTCGCCGTGCCAGTTGCGTTTTATCCCGGGGCGAAAATAAGAGAACGGCGTAAGCGGTGAGTCCGTCTCGTCCGGCCCGTCCGGCTTCCTGAAAGTAAGCTTCCGGAGAGTCGGGCATATCCATGTGAACCACCAGCCGTACATCCGGTTTGTCAATACCCATTCCGAAGGCATTGGTAGCCACCATTACGCGTGATGTGCCGCTTTGCCAGTTCTTTTGGCGGGCATCCTTTTCAGCATTGCTCAATCCGGCATGGTAATTCTCGGCACTGATATGGTGGCGTATGAGGAGAGTAGCAATGTCTTTGGTTGCTTTCCGGTTGCGTGTGTACACAATGGCCGACCCCGGCATACTATTCAGTATATGAATGAGTTCTTCTTCTTTGTTTTCTGTGTGGCGCACTACGTATGAGAGGTTTTTCCGTTCGAAACTCATCCGGAAAACATTCTCTTCTCTGAATTCCAACCGTTGCTGGATGTCTTTTACTACATCGGGGGTGGCCGTTGCCGTTAGAGCCAGAACAGGAACTCCCGGCAGCATTTTGCGGATTTCGGAGATATTCAGGTAAGCCGGACGGAAATCGTATCCCCATTGTGAGATGCAGTGCGATTCGTCTACCGTCACCATGCTGACATGCATCTTACGCAGTTTTATCTGGAAAATCTCTGTGCCCAGTCGTTCCGGTGAAATGTAGAGGAATTTGTAATCGCCAAAGATACAGTTTTCTAATGCTACAATAATTTCCTCCCGGGTCATACCGGAATAAATGGCTACGGCTTTGATGCCCCGTGAGCGAAGATTGGCTACCTGGTCTTTCATCAGGGCTATAAGAGGAGTCACAACCAAGCATAACCCCTCCTGTGCAAGTGCCGGAACCTGGAATGTGATAGACTTGCCTCCACCTGTAGGCATGAGCCCTAATGTGTCTTTTCCTTGTCCGATACTGTTAATGATGTCTTCCTGTATTCCTCGGAAGGCATCGTATCCCCAATATTGTTTGAGTATGTCGTGATAAGTGGCCATACGGATTTTTTAGTCTATTCGCTTGGCTTGATATCTTCTATTTGCAATTGTACTTCTCCCTGTTTATGGGTGTTTTCTTCAATGGTGTAACAGATGTCGAATGAACGTTTCGTCTTGATGTACCGGGCTTGCGAACTCTGTCCGAAAGCGATTCCGTTCATTACGTTGTTCGATTTGTTGTCTACCAGTTCCAATTTGATGTGCTCCTGCTCGCGGCCTACCACCTTGCTGGTTCCGTAATCATAAACGTGATAAGTACAGAAGATAGGTTTATGATTATCCGGTCCGAAGGGGTTGAACTTCTTCAGGTCGGCAAAGAATTTCGGAGTAATATCCCTGAAGTCGAGCACGGCGTCAATATTGATAATGGCGCTGGTCTGGTCGGGTAATATATGTTCGGAGACAAATTTTTCAAAGCGGCGTGTAAACTCCGGTACGTTGTCTGCTTTCATGGAAAGCCCTGCCGCATACGTGTGTCCTCCGAAATTCTCCAGCAAGTCGCGGCAATATTCTATCGCCTTATATACATCGAATCCGGAAACCGAACGGGCCGAACCGGTGGCCATATCGTCGGTGCGCGTAAGGACTACCGCCGGGCGGTAATAGATTTCAGTGAGTCGGGAAGCAACAATACCGATTACTCCTTTGTGCCAGTTTTCGTTGAAGAGCACAATCGAGCGTCTGTCGGCTAGTCCTTCTAACTGGTCGACAATATGGTTTGCCTCTTCGGTCATGCTTTTGTCGAGGTCCTTGCGGGTTTCGTTGTATTGGTTTATCTGGTTGCTCTTTTCCAGAGCTATCGAAAAATCTTTTTCTATCAACAAATCCACCGCCTCTTTTCCGTTCTGAATTCGTCCGGACGCATTGATACGCGGTCCTATTTTAAAAACGATATCGCTAACCGTAATATCTTTCTCTGCCAGGCCGCATACGTCGATAATGGCTTTTAATCCTACACTGGGATTGGAGTTAAGTTGTTTGAGTCCGTGATAAGTCAATACCCGGTTTTCGCCCATGATAGGTACAATGTCTGAAGCAATGCTGACAGCTACCAAATCGAGTAGGGGAGTGAGTTGATTAAACTCTATGCCGTTGTTTTGTGCAAAGGCTTGCATAAATTTAAAGCCGACACCACATCCCGAAAGATGAGGATAGGGATAGGTAGAGTCTTCCCGTTTGGCATTTAAAATAGCCACTGCCGGCGGCAATATGTCATCCGGCACATGATGGTCGCAGATAATAAAGTCGATGCCTTTTTCCTTGGCGTACGCAATTTCATCCACAGCCTTGATGCCGCAATCGAGTACGATGATTAATTTGACTCCCGTTTCATACGCATAGTCTACCCCCTTTACCGAAACACCATATCCTTCGTTGTATCGGTCGGGAATATAGTAATCAATGTTCGAGTAGAACTGTTGCAGAAACTTATACACTAATGCTACGGCTGTAGTGCCGTCTACATCATAATCGCCGTAAACCATAATCCGTTCTTTCTTCCCCATGGCCGCATTCAGCCTTTCTACTGCGATATCCATATCGTTCATCAGAAAGGGGTCGTGCAGTTCGTGCAACTGAGGACGGAAAAATCTCTTGGCTTCTGTAGCGGAGTTGATTCCTCTTTCCAGCAATAACTTACAGAGTATTGGACTGAGTCCAAGCTCTTTTGACAGCTCCTTAGCCGCCTCTGTTTGTTCGTGTGTAGGAGGTTGATAATTCCATTTGTAACTCATTTTATATATTCTTTTTTTCTTTTTCTTTCCCGGAATGTTACCCTCTTCATCTTCTAAATAATCTTATTTACAATGAATCTTATCGGTATAACATTGTATGATAGTCGCTTGAGCGATTCATCTGTCACTATAAGCAATTTCAATTTGTAAAGTTAGGAAAAAGAAATAAAAAAAGCGCTGTTTCTGCATTAATTTAACAGAAAGAGCGCTCTTTTATTCAGAAGTATCTCTTATTCTCCGTTCTCGTTCATTGGCATCCGAAAGGTGTTAACCAACTGATACTCATCGTTTGTTGATAGGAATATATTTGGCTTCTTCCAATATGTTCTTGTATGCCGGACGAATAATACGTTTGCCTTCGAAATTCAGTTCTTCGTTGCGGTGCGCACACCAGCCGACTATACGTGCCATAGCGAATAGCGGAGTGAAAATTTCTTGTGGCAATCCAATCATTTCATACACGAAACCGGAATAGAAGTCGACGTTGCTCGAAACTGTTTTTCCGTTGTTCTTCACACGGCCGAATACATCAATGGCACGCTCTTCCAGTGTTTCCAGGAAAGTGAATTCCCGCTCTTTTCCTTTTTCACGGGCCAGGTCGCGGGCCAGTTCCTTCAGGAGGATGGCGCGAGGGTCGGAAATGGTATACACGGCATGTCCGATACCATAGATTAATCCGGTTTTGTTATACACTTCCTTATTCAGCATACGTGTAAAATAGGTATCTATCTCATCGATGTTGGTCCAGTCCTGTATGTTTTCCTGCAAATGATGGAACATATCCGCTACCTGTATGTTGGCTCCTCCGTGGAGAGGCCCCTTTAACGAACCGATACCTGCGGCAATGGAAGAGTAAGTGTCTGTTCCGGTAGAAGAGGTGACGCGTACGGTAAAAGTCGAGTTGTTACCACCGCCATGTTCTGCCTGCAACACCAATAAAAGGTCGAGGGTACGTGCTTCCAGTTGCGTATAATCCTTCTTGAGCATATAGAGGAAGTTTTCGGCAATGGAAAGATGTTCCTGCGGGTGACGGATATGTAGCGAGCGTCCATGGGTGGCGTGGCGAAGCATATTGTAGGCATAGGCAATAATTGTCGGGAATTTGGAAATAAGGTCTATGCTTTGGCGCATCAGGTTATCGCGGGACGTATCATCGGCGTAGGGGTCGAAGCGATACATCTCAAGTACACTGCGTGCCAGAATATTCATGATGTTGTTTCCTTCCAGTTCAATGATGTTCATTTTGGTTTTTTGCTCTAGCGGCATGTTGTCATTGATTAACTCACTGAAAGAAGCCAGTTCTTCTTTGTCGGGCAAACGTCCGGATAACAGGAGGTAAGCGATTTCCTCAAATCCGAAACGTTTTTCTTTGATAATGGCATGTGCCAAATCGTCTACATCGTAGCCGCGATAGAACAGTTTGCCGGGAATCGGTTTCAACCCTCCGCCGGGAATGCGTTCGTATCCTACTACGTTACCTATTTTAGTCAATCCCACCAATACACCTGTTCCGTCTTCGTTACGCAGTCCGCGTTTTACATCAAATTTCTTGAATAATTCCGTTTCAATCCGGGTA
>ERZ839767.440-NODE-440-length-73468-cov-4.857396_pt1 | contig 73468 bp, 47 predicted proteins | sample MGYA00519879_ERZ839767 | MGnify/ENA primary metagenome ERZ839767 (study PRJEB31850, sample SAMEA3708852) | human gut metagenome | biome: human gut; feature: human-associated habitat; material: faeces | place: China | collected 2014 ...
GATTATAAAGAAAGAATTTATAATAATACGAATCTGCCCGAATGGATTTTAAAACGATGCGAACAATCATGGTATCCATACATTGCCAAGCTGCTTCATTCCGAACAGGCCGCATGGAGGGAAGTGGTCTGCATGCTATCGGGATATGGCATCCAACTAATGCGTCATTGGAAAGCTGGCATCGAACAGTTCGCCCTACACATCACCGCATACGGTACGGGGAGGCAGAGTAAAAGCATCAATAAACCCTACCAACCTTTCTATCTGGGATTCCTAAACCTAAGGTTTAGCCTCGTAAACCTTAGGTTTGGAAGCATAAAGGTCACGTTTAGCACCTCCAACCCGACGATTCCCCGGCTCACCCAATGCCACTAGTTAAAAGGAAATTCTATCCACTAAATACAAAAAAACAATTCACAATATACCAATCAATATTATCCCCCTTAGAATTATACAAAGAGGCAGACAGAGAAGGGATATTCAAATTCTATTTAATGGAATTCAATATAATTCTCCAAAATTGCATGAATGTATCTTTTCATTAACGGAGTTAACTGCATTGAGCGCTGAAGTTAACATCATACACTTATGAATCTAACTGCATAAAGCACCCTATAACGAGAACCCAGGGATGGGTATATCACGTTCATATAAAAACAGGAGGGACCATAGCCTCATCTTTCAATAATATACTTCCCGGGAAAGTTTCGTTATTTATCAAGTTCTTTGGCAGGATTACCAACCACTATAGCGTATGCAGGGACATCCTTGGTCACAACCGCTCCACACCCAACAATAGCCCACTCTCCTATTTTAACCCCACAACGAATAACCGCACCTGCGCCAATAGATGCTCCTCGGCAAACATGTGTATATTCAAGCTGCCAATCTTTTGAAGTAACCGGTGTCCCGTCCTCCTTTATCGAGCGTGGATATCTATCATTTGTAAAACAGACATTCGTACCTACAAAAACACCCTCTTCAAGCGTAACACCCTGATAAATACTATTATTATGCTGTATCTTCACAAAGTTTCCTATCCGAACCTTTTCATCAATAAAAACATTCCGGTGTATTTTACAATAATCTCCAATTTCGCAACCGTCGCTCAATGTACTGAAATCTTCAATAAGACAATCTTTCCCTATTTTCACCTGATGCCCAATCGTGACTTGATTTCCTATCTTCAAATCACTTCGTCCATTTTGTGGTTGAAAGAAAAACTCATCCTTACCTGTTTGGAGAATCGTAGCCAATTGATAAGCTTCAGGAGTCAACAAACGACCTATATAGTTATTGACACTATCGTGTAGGTTGACAAATTCTATTTTACTGATTTCAAGATATCCATCGGGAGCAACAGACTGAAACCGGCGCATTTGCATTGGCAGAGACGGAGAAAGCGGCAAATCGAGCGTAGCGTAAGAGAGTATTTCTACTTCAAGCCGTTCACTTGTAATAAGCCCCACTTCAATAATGCCTTGCTTTTTGGAGAGAAACTCTTTCTTCAGACCGTTCTCTTCATAAATTCCACGATAAAAGTTCTTATATGGGTCGATATGGATGCTCTTATCCGGATAAAGACAAATATCACCTTCTTCTCCATCCGAACGAATATTCCGCTTGGCATCTTTTAGCACATTAACCGTTTCATCAAATGAGAAATGCCACATATCACCGGAAGAGATTGAATCGGAACGCTTTGTCCACATCAGACTCAAATAGTTATCCTGATTGGCAACAAGAAAACCACCCATACCTAACGAACACAGAAACGGAGCGAAATCACGAAGATTAGCTTTGTTTATCCCGCCAAAAACATCTTTGATAGAACGCAATATGTGATAAATTTCGACCGTACATTTAAAAGTGAAATAATCGGAGTGATACATGCGAATCTCCAGCAGATGGCTTTCTACATTTTGCGAGCGGTCGTCATTTAAATCAAGAACTCCCAACATGGCCCCATTAAACATTGTCTTCTTCTCCTTTTTAATCTGCCGAATAAAATCGGATGCTACAATTTCGGTAACCGTATACAAGAAATCGTCTGTAGAGAAAGTTTCTTTAGAGGGCAATACAACATCCGGTTTATAATTAGCCAACCACTGGTAGATATCTTCTATTCGATAATTATCCTCTATAAAGTCTTTCAGTTGCTTCACCAGCAAGGTCGTATCAAAGTCTAATTCTTTCCACAAATTATCTATCTCCTTATCCTTGTCCGACAAAGGTTTGGATTTATCCATCAGAAACTTCAAAGTGGTCAGCTCAGATTTCCGCATTTCCGGTATCGGCAGGAACAACGCTTTATTTTCCACCACAATGCCCAGTTCATCCGGTTTATAGACATGCTCCGCTCTGCACAAAGTAGTATAGGTACCATAAGGAGTAGGAAAGCCCAACAACCGCTGCATCTCTACACGTATTAAGAAGAGGTTAATATCTTCGTACACACAATAATGCCGACTCAAATCATTAACCGATGAAGCTAACTTCGAGCGTTTCCGTTCATCTTTTATAGCTTCCTGATATGTTGAAATGTAAGCCGCCTCTTCTTCGTTAGCCAGCCATTGAATATGAATCAATTTCTTCTTCAATTCCGGCTTCATTGTTCCAAAATCTATTTTTTCTTTTGTATAGCAACAGATTTTTTTCTTATGGTCTATGGCATATTGCAACTCTTCTTCCAATATAAATGGAGAATCTTCCACATCTTTTGTATATATCAGCAAGAAATATTGCGAATTCTCTATCCCTTTATGAATGATGTTGGTATATTCTTCTCCAACGTATTCATGCAGTACATCCTTATCAAACCAAGCGGTAATGGAATACTGATTAAATTCATGAAAAAGTCTTGTCGCAAACTCTACATTCCGACTTCTATAGCTGATAAAAACATCTTTCCGCCCTTTAACATCGGGCAACTTAACATTTTGTACCTCTTCTTTTTGCATACTATTCAATGTAAAAGATTAATGTCCGCAAAGTTAGAAAATCTATTACCTCGAATCGTTAATTACCGTATGTTTCGAAACATAACTATTCTTAGCGTCAGAACCTGAAACCAGAACCTAACCTACAACAAGGGTATGTCTGATTACTCTGACATACCCTTGCAACATATAACAAACTTGTTATCTACCTTTTTATTTACAACGCATTTACTACCCGTTTACCTTCTCATAATCGGCCAAGAACTTAGCCAAACCAGAATCCGTCAACGGATGATTTAACAAACCTTTGATTGCGGACAATGGACAAGTCACCACATCCGCCCCTACTGCCGCACACTGCATAATATGTTGTGTATGACGGATAGAAGCTGCCAACACCTGTGTTTTATAATCATACGTACGATACAGTTCTACAATCTGCGCAATCAGTTCCACCCCGTCACTGCAAATATCGTCCAAACGGCCTACAAACGGAGAAACATACGTTGCGCCGGCTTTGGCAGCCAACAAGGCCTGTCCGGTGGAAAACACCAACGTGCAGTTTGTACGGATTCCTTTTTCTGAAAAGTATTTAATGGCCTTGATGCCATTTGCTATGCAAGGGATTTTTACAACAATATGAGGATTCAACGCAGCCAGTTCTTCGCCTTCACGTATCATTCCTTCATAATCCGTAGCAATTACTTCAGCACTTACATCTCCATTTACAATGTTACAAATATCCACATAATGCTGACGCTGGTTTTCTGTACCTTTAATACCTTCTTTTGCCATTAAAGAGGGATTGGTAGTCACCCCATCCAACACTCCTAAATCATTTGCTTCGCGAATTTGGTCCAAATTCGCAGTGTCAATAAAAAATTTCATACTATTATATTTTTAAGGTTAACAACATACACAGGGACTATGTTTATCACTGTTCTGCAAATATATTCTTTTTTATCAATCCATTGTCATAGAAACTTCATTCTTTTCATAAAAAAGAGGTTGCTTCTTCAACAGAAACAACCTCCCCAACAGTAAATCAGTAGAAATTTCTAACGATAAAAATCTTTTTATACAAAGCCTTGTGCCATCATGGCTTTAGCCACTTTCATAAATCCGGCTACGTTAGCTCCCTTTACATAGTTAACATATCCATCCTGTTCTGTACCATATTTTACACAAGCTTCATGAATATTCTTCATAATGCTCTTCAGCTTTTCATCCACTTCTTCTGAAGACCAACCCAATTTAATAGAATTTTGGGTCATTTCCAATCCTGATACGGATACACCGCCGGCATTGGCAGCTTTACCCGGAGCATATAATATTTTTGCATCCTGGAATACACGAATCGCTTCGGGAGTAGAAGGCATATTAGCACCTTCGGAAACAGCCATCACCCCATTTGCTACCAACTGACGGGCATGGTCTCCATTCAATTCGTTCTGAGTAGCCGAAGGCAATGCAATATCCGCTTTTTCACCCCAAGGTTTCTCACCCGGTACATATTTGCATCCATATTTTTCTGCATACTCACGGATACGTCCACGATACAGGTTTTTCAACTCCATAATATAATCCAACTTTTCACGGTCAATTCCATCCGGGTCGTATACATAACCATCCGAATCAGACATGGTTACCACCTTACCGCCAAGTTCGATTACTTTTTCAGCCGTATATTGTGCCACATTTCCCGAACCGGAAATCAAACAAACCTTGCCTTTCAAATCCGTGCCTTTTCTTTTAAGCATTTCCATCAGGAAATAAATATTTCCGTATCCGGTTGCTTCAGGACGGATTAAAGAACCTCCAAATTCTAAGCCTTTTCCGGTGAAAGTTCCTGTAAACTCGCGAGTTAACTTCTTATACATACCAAACATGAAACCTACTTCACGTCCGCCCACACCGATATCACCAGCCGGGACATCAATTTCCGGACCTATATGGCGCCAGAGTTCCAGCATAAAGGCTTGACAGAAACGCATTACTTCTGCGTTTGACTTTCCTCTAGGAGAGAAATCCGAACCTCCTTTACCACCACCCATCGGAAGAGTAGTCAAAGAGTTTTTAAAAGTCTGCTCGAAAGCTAAGAATTTCAAGATTCCCAAATTGACAGATGCATGAAAACGAAGTCCTCCTTTATACGGACCAATCGCATTATTATGTTGTACGCGATATCCCATATTCGTTTGCACGTTACCTTTATCATCCACCCATGTTACACGGAATTGGTAAATACGGTCTGGAATACACAAGCGCTCAATCAAGTTTACTTTATCAAACTCCGGATGCTTGTTGTATTCTTCTTCAATTGTACCAAGCACTTCTTCTACTGCCTGATGGTATTCAGGCTCATTGGGGAATCTTCTTTTCAGATCCTCTAATACTTTCTCTGCATTCATAATAGATTTCTTTTATTAGTTGTTTCAAGTTCATTCTTACAATTGCGTGGCAAAAGTACATAAAATAATTTAGTTTCAAAACAATATTAAAAGAAAATAACGGAAAAAATATCAAATTGAAGACATTAACAGAAAGAAATGAATAAAATGCAATTATTTATTCTTCTGAAAAACTTTTCGTAACGGAATCCATACCAAGACTCCTGAAACCAATAAAGACAAGATTAGAGGACCATCTATTTGCTTTACCGACACTAAAACGATAGAGCAAAGAACAATCCATAATAAAAATAAGCATACAGCTTGTGTTTTAGATAGTGGTTTTCTCATTGTACATCATTATTTATTTGCAACTTAAATATTTCCAACCAAAAGGAGTTAAAGGATTCTTATTTAAAATCAAAGTTTAAAAACAACCTTTTTCTGTTATCTTATATCAAACTCCAATTTATCCGATTCGCAAGAAAGCAAATCCATAAATCCTTTAACTCCTTTCACCTATATTATATATAGGAATAGTCAAGTATGAACCTAACTATTTCTCACATTTCTTCTTTTTATCCACAATAGCATCAATCACTGCAATCGCCGTAATATTCACGATATCCCGGACTGAGCTTTCTATATCGGTAAAGTGGATAGGCTTATTCAATCCCATCTGTATCGGGCCAATCACTTCCGTTTCACTCATGGTTTGAATTAATTTATATCCGGAATTCGCAGAACTTAAATTCGGGAATACCAATGTGTTTACATCCAACCCCTTTAAACGGGTAAACGGATACTTTTCATCACGCAACTTCTTATCCATGGCAAAGTTTACCTGCATTTCACCATCAATAGCCAAATCCGGACATGCTTTCTGCATATAATCCACAGCTGCATGAACCGCTGCCGGACTACCTTCTGTATCTGAACCGAAATTTGAATAAGAAAGCATCGCCATTACCGGAGTATGGTTGAAGAATTTCACTGTATCGCAAGATAAACGAGCTATATCAATCAATGTACTGGTATCAGGATGCCGGTTAATTAATGTATCAGCCACAAAATAAGTACCCTTCTTTGAATTAAGAATATGCATTGTTCCGAAATGCTTAAATCCGTCACGGATACCAATCACTTCTTTCGCTACCTTAATCGTATTAGAATATTTGGTATACAACCCGGTTATAAACGCATCCGCTTCACCCGTCTCTACCATCATCATTCCAAAATAATTGCGCTCAAACATTTTATCGTTTGCTTCCTGAAAGTTTGCTCCTTCCCTAGCCCGTTTTTCCGCAAGAATATGAGCATATCGTTCACGACGTTCTGACTCCCTATCATGCCGCAAATTGATAATCTCAATACCATCCAAACTCAAATCCAACTCTTTAGCCAGCTTTTCTATACGCTCTTCATTTCCTAAAAGAATCGGATAACAAATACCTTCGGCTTTAGCTTCTACCGCGGCTTTCAACATATTGGGATGAATACCCTCTGCAAAAACAACACGTTGAGGGTCACGACGAGCAGTTTCATACAATTGGCGGGTCAACTTGTTTTCTTGTCCCATCAATTCGCGCAAATGATTCTTATACGCATCCCAATCCGTTATATTTTTCCGAGCTACTCCCGACTCCATCGCTGCTTTCGCTACAGCCATAGAGACTTCGGTTATCAAACGGGGGTCGACCGGCTTGGGAATAAAATAGTCCGGACCGAAAGTAAAGTTATTCACATGATAAGCCTCATTAACCACATCCGGAACCGGCTGTTTTGCCAAATCGGCAATAGCATGCACAGCTGCCAACTTCATCTCCTCGTTAATGGCGCTGGCTTGCGTATCTAACGCTCCGCGGAAAATATAAGGGAAGCCTATTACATTATTTATCTGATTCGGATAATCCGAACGCCCTGTCGACATCAATACATCCGGACGGGAAGCCATAGCATCCTCGTACGAGATTTCCGGTGTTGGATTAGCCAATGCAAAAACAATGGGGTTATCCGCCATATTGCGAACCATATCCTGTGTTAAGACATTCCCTTTCGATAATCCCAAGAAAACATCAGCCCCTTTAATAGCTTCGGCCAAAGTATGCACATCTCTACGCTCGGTAGCGAAAAACTTCTTACTTTCCGTCAAATTAGGCCTATCCGAAGTTATGACTCCTTTGCTATCAAGCATCAGGATATTTTCTTTCCGAGCACCTAATGCTACATAAAGCTTAGTGCAAGATGTGGCCGAAGCTCCGGCTCCATTCACAACTATTTTGACCTCTTCTATTTTCTTTCCGGCTACTTCCAATGCATTTAATAGCCCGGCAGAAGAAATGATTGCCGTACCATGCTGGTCGTCATGCATCACCGGAATATCCAGTTCAGCCTTCAATCGTTGCTCTATCTCGAAACATTCCGGAGCTTTAATATCCTCCAAATTAATACCTCCGAAAGTGGGAGCGATTGCTTTAACCGCTTCTATAAACTTTTCAGGGTCTTTTTCATTCACCTCTATATCAAAAACATCAATGCCCGCATAGATTTTGAACAATAAACCTTTTCCTTCCATTACAGGTTTACCACTTAAAGCGCCTATATCACCTAATCCCAGCACAGCCGTTCCATTAGATATCACAGCCACCAGATTGCCTTTAGCTGTATAATCATACGCAGTTTGAGGATTCTTTTCTATTTCCAAGCAAGGTTCAGCTACTCCGGGAGAGTAAGCCAAAGATAAATCGGTTTGTGTACTATATGGCTTAGTGGGTACAACTTCTATTTTACCCGGTTTACCTTGTGAATGATAAAGCAATGCTGCTTCTTTTGTTATTTTCACCATAATTCAATCTACTATTGTTTAAATGTTAGCTAATGAGTGCAAAATTAATAAATTTATAAGTAATACAGTTCTTCGCCTTATAATTTATACCAAACGAAAGCTTTTTTTTCAATAATTTCCAAATACATCAGACGACCTCTGTAAAGAAAGATTAAAAGCATTAAATAATATAGAAAACTAAAATCATTAAAATAGTTTCCGACCTATCTTTGCCAACAAATTTATAAAAGATTGTTTGTGAAAATATTAATCAGAAGATAAACTACTATATTTCAGAATAAATTAAAGGTTAAGATATGGAATTAAAAGGATTAGTAATGAATGGCGGAAAATGTATGGTATTAGGCATTTCCGGTCTCTTTTTATTAAATGCATGTGGTAACAAAAACGCGAACAGCACGAATGCAGTGAAAGAGTATGCAGTGATTGAAGTTCAGCCTACCAACACGGAATTGGCCAGCACCTATCCGGCTACAATTCGTGGAAAGCAAGATGTTGAAATCCGCCCTCAAGTAAGCGGGTTTATTACAAAATTATGCGTAGATGAGGGTGCGGTGGTACGCAAAGGACAGACGCTATTTATTGTAGACCCGACTCAATATGAATCGGCCGTACAAACAGCTACAGCAGCCGTAAATGTTGCCAAGTCGAATGTCAACACCCAAGAGTTGACCGTAACAAACAAACGTGAGCTGAATAGAAAGAATATAATCAGCGACTTCGATTTACAAACAGCCGAAAATCAACTAGCTACCGCTAAAGCATCACTTGCTCAAGCTGAAGCTCAATTGGTCAGCGCTCGCCAGAACCTTTCCTTTACACAAGTCAGCAGCCCTTCAGACGGTGTAATCGGAACAATACCTTATCGTATTGGAAGTTTGGTCAGTCCTTCTATCGCCACTCCCTTAACAACCGTTTCTGAAATATCCGAGATGTATGTATACTTTTCAATGACTGAAAAGCAACTATTGGAGATGACACGCAAAGACAGTAGCCTCGACGAGCAAATAAAAAATATGCCTCCGGTACAACTAAGATTATCAGACGGAAGCATCTATGCAGAACCGGGAAGAATTGAAATGGTAAGTGGTGTAATCGACCAAAGTACAGGAGCCGTTAGCATGCGCGCTGCTTTCCCTAACAAAAATCACATTTTACGTAGTGGCGGAACGGGCTCTATTATTTTGCCGTCCCAGTTGAATGGTGTCATGATTATCCCTCAGAAATCGACCTATGAATTGCAAGACAAGAAGTTTGTATATGTAGTAGGCAATGATTCAAAAGTAAAAAATACGCAGATAGAAGTATTTAATATCGACGATGGAAAAAGCTATGTTGTAACTTCCGGTCTAAATGCAGGAGATAAAATTGTATACGAAGGTGCGGGCACATTAAGAGAAGGTGTCGAGATTAAACCAATTACTCCGGAAGAAGCTGCTGCCAAAATGCAGAAAATGACTCAACCGGCAACACCACAAAAGTAACCATCCTATAGAATATAACATAGAAAACGATGAAATTAGATAGATTTATAAACCGCCCTGTACTATCAACGGTCATTTCCATTGTGATAGTCATTTTGGGTATACTGGGATTAGTATCACTCCCTGTAACACAATATCCGGACATTGCACCTCCTACCATACAGGTAAGTGCCACTTATACCGGAGCAAATGCACAAACAGTACTAAACAGTGTGATAGCTCCTTTGGAAGAGCAAATTAATGGTGTGGAAAACATGGATTACATGACTTCTACCGCCACCAACACAGGTAGTGCCACTATTCAAATTCAGTTTAAGCAAGGAACCGACCCCGATATGGCCGCTGTCAATGTGCAAAACCGTGTGACGCAAGCACAAAGCTTTTTGCCGGCCGAAGTAACCAAAGTCGGTGTCACAACGCAAAAGCGCCAAACCAGTATGTTGATAGGTTTTGCCTTTTATACTTCCGACGATAAATACGATATGGAATTTATCGAAAACTACGCAAACATCAATATCATTCCGGAAATTAAACGTATTCCCGGTGTCGGTGACGCAATGCTCATGGGTACCGATTATTCTATGCGTATCTGGCTAAAACCTGACGTGATGGCACAATACCATTTAATGCCAACCGACATTACCGCTGCTTTAGCTGAACAAAACGTGGAAGCAGCTCCGGGACAGTTCGGAGAACAAGGTAACCAGTCATTCCAATATATTTTAAAGTATAAAGGACGTTTGCAAAGCGAACAGGAATTTGAAAACATCATTATCCGCGCAACCGAAAACGGAGAAGTATTGCGACTAAAAGATGTAGCCCGCATTGAATTGGGACGTTTAACATACGGCTTTAGTAATAAGGTAAACGGACATTACGGTGTAACCTGTATTGTATTCCAGACAGCCGGTTCAAATGCAACGGCTATTATTAATGATATAACCAAATATCTGGATAGCCTCGAAGGTTCTCTGCCTCCGGGAATTAAAACAGAAATTCTGCTCAATGCAAACGACTTCTTATTTGCTTCCATACATGAAGTAATTAAAACGTTGCTGGAAGCATTCTTACTGGTATTCCTTGTCGTATACATCTTCCTGCAAGACTTGCGTTCGACTTTAATTCCGGCTATCGCCATCCCTGTAGCCTTAATTGGTACATTCTTCGCCTTATACCTGATAGGTTTCAGTGTCAACCTATTAACTCTTTGTGCATTGGTACTGGCCATTGCCATAGTAGTGGACGATGCCATAGTGGTGGTCGAAGGAGTCCATGCAAAATTGGACCAGGGATATAAGTCGTCACGGCAAGCCTCTATTGATGCCATGAGTGAATTGGGAGGCGCTATCGTATCCATTACATTGGTCATGATGTCCGTGTTTATCCCAGTAAGTTTCATGGGTGGAACATCCGGTACATTCTATCGCCAGTTCGGTTTAACTCTAGCCATTGCTATCGGTTTCTCCGCAATCAACGCTTTGACTTTAAGCCCGGCATTGTGTGCCATATTCTTGAAACCACACCAAAAAGATGAAACGGGAAAAGAAAAGAAAATAAGCTATGTACAACGTTTTCATATTGCGTTCAATGCAGCTTATGACACCACACTGAAGAAATATAAAAAGGGAGTTCTCTTCTTTATCCACAAACGTTGGATTGCATTTGCAGCCGTAGCAGCAAGTATTGTATTACTCCTATTTTTAATGAAGGTTACACCAAACGGTTTAGTGCCAAATGAAGATACAGGAACATTCTTTGCCGCAGTAGCGATGCCTCCGGGAACATCCATGGAACGTACCGAAGCTGCCATGGAAAAAATAGACAGTCTTATTGCAGCGGAACCAGCCGTAAAAGGTCGAACCCAAATCACCGGTTATAGTTTCTTAGCCGGACAGGGAAATACATACGGTACTATTATTATTAAACTGAAAGACTGGGGAGACCGAAAAAAAGGAGAAGATGTCAACACCGTTATTGGAAAACTTTACGGCAAAACATCACAAGTCATGAAAGAAGGACAAGTATTAATGTTTGCTCCTCCTATGATTTCAGGTTACGGTGCAAGTAATGGTTTTGAAATCAACTTACAAGACAGGACAGGCGGTAGTTTGGATAACTTCTATAAGGTTACCCAAGATTTCTTGGCAGCATTGAACGCACGTCCGGAAATTGCTGCGGCACAAACCTCTTTCAGCCCTACATTCCCCCAGTACATGGTTGATGTAGATGTAGCCAAATGTAAACAAGTAGGAATCAGTCCGAGCGATATCCTCACCACCTTACAGGGATATTATGGAGGTATGTATATCTCTAACTTTAACCGTTTTGGAAAATTATACCGTGTCATGTTACAAGCTGACGCTAATTTCCGTGTAAGCCCTGAGACCTTGAATAATATAAAGGTACGTAACGGTAGTGAGATGGCTCCAATCAGTCAGTTTATCACCTTACACAAGGTATACGGTCCCGACTATATTAAACGCTTCAACATGTTTACGGCTATGACAATCAATGGTTCGCCGGCTAACGGAGTGAGCTCAGGAAAAGCCATTCAGGTGATTGAAGAAGTGGCCGCTCAAACACTACCAACCGGATATGGTTATGAATTCTCCGGTATGACGCGAGAGGAACACAGCACCGGAGGAAGCACAACGGCTATCATCTTCTTATTGTGTCTGGTATTCGTTTACCTGTTATTAAGTGCTCAATATGAAAGCTACATTTTACCGTTAGCCGTCATCCTTTCCATACCGTTCGGTTTGGCCGGAAGCTTTATTTTTGCACAAATGATGGGAGTTGATAATAACATTTACATGCAGATTTCTTTGATTATGTTGATGGGATTGTTAGCTAAAAACGCTATCTTGATTGTTGAATTTGCCCTTGACCGACGCCGGCAAGGAATGAGTATCAGCTGGGCGGCAGTATTAGGTGCGGCAGCCCGTTTACGACCTATCTTAATGACCTCTTTGGCGATGGTTGTCGGATTGCTCCCATTAATGTTTGCCAGCGGTGTGGGTGCGAATGGTAACAGCACGCTGGGTACAGGTGCAGTAGGAGGAATGTTTATTGGTATGATTTGCCAGATATTTATTGTCCCGGCTCTGTTTGTCGTTTGTGAATACCTCCAAGAGAAAGTAAAACCGATGGAATGGAGTGATGTTGACAATAGCGAAGTAGAACCAGAAATAGAACAATACGTCAAATAAACAGAAGAATGAAAAAACAAATTATATACATGTTATGCGCAACTGCTTTATTAAGCAGTTGCCATATTTACAAATCTTACGAACGACCGGAAGATATTCGTACAGATGCTATCTATCGCGACACGATATCTATCAACGATACACTGGTTTCCGATACGGCAAACATGGGTAATTTACCATGGAGAGAAGTCTTTCGTGATGCTCAACTTCAAGCATTAATAGAAGAAGGGTTAACGCATAACACCGATTTGCAGAAGGCTATGCTACAAGTAAAACAGGCGCAAGCAGCCTTATTATCTTCAAAATTAGCTTATTTGCCTTCGCTCATTTTAGCTCCGCAGGGAACTATCAGCAGTTTCGACCATAAAAAAGCAACGCAGACTTATCAACTCCCGGTAACGTCCAGTTGGGAAATAGATATATTTGGAAAATTACTCAACTCCAAACGAGGAGCCAAAGCAGCCTTATTGCAAAGTGAAGCATACGAACAAGCCGTCCGCTCACAAATTATTGCCAATATTGCGAATTGCTATTATACCTTACTTATGCTCGACCAGCAATTGGCCATCAGTGAAGAAACCTATCAGAACTGGAAAGAGAGTGTCAATACCATGAAAGAAATGAAAAAAGCAGGTATGACAAACGAAGCGGCTGTAGTACAAAGCGAAGCCAATTGCTATATGGTTGCTGCGAATATTCCCGATATACAACGGAGTATCCGCGAAACGGAAAACGCACTTTCCTTGCTTTTAGGACAAGCTCCCCAACACATTACACGGGGTTCCTTAGATTCACAAGTTATACCGGAAGAATTAGCTGCCGGAGTCCCCATCCAATTACTCTCCAACCGACCGGATGTTAAATCGGCCGAAATGGCTTTAGCTTCGGCTTATTATGCAACCAATAAAGCTCGTTCCGCATTCTATCCGCAAATTACACTAAGCGGTAGCGCCGGATGGACAAACGATGCCGGTACAGCCATCCTAAATCCCGGAAAGTTCATTGCAGCAGCCATCGGTTCTCTCACCCAACCTTTATTTAATAAAGGGGCGATAATAGCAAACTATAAGATTTCAAAAGCACAGCAAGAACAGGCTAAACTCGACTTTCAACAAGCTATTTTAAATGCGGGAAGCGAAGTAAGCAATGCTTTATTTATGTACCAAACATCTTCTCAAAAGGAGGTTCAACGGAAAGGACAAGTGGATGCTTTGAAGAAATCTGTTGAATATACACAAGACCTCATGAAAATAGGCTCTTCCACTTATCTGGAAGTCTTGACAGCCCAAAAGTCTTTGTTAAGCGCTCAATTGACTCAAGTGCAGGATACGTTTGAACGCATGCAGTCTGTTATCAGTCTCTATCAGGCTTTAGGCGGAGGAAGAAATAATGAATAGTAACTTTAAATTTTAAACATATATGATTAGTCCATTAGCATACGTCGACCCTTCGGCACAAATCGGAGAGAATGTAACCATCCATCCTTTTGCCTATATCGACAAGAATGTAGTTATCGGCAACGACAATGTAATCATGCCCTACGCCAGTATTCTGAGTGGCGCACGTATCGGAAAGGGAAATACGATATATCAGGGTGCGGTTATCGCTGCCACGCCTCAGGACTTTACCTACACCGGAGAAGATTCAATAGCTGTCATCGGTGATGGTAATATCATCAGAGAAAACGCCGTCATTACCCGTGCAACACACGCTGATGGAGAAACACGTGTCGGAAACGAAAGTTTCATTATGCAAGGCGTCCGTTTATCGCACGATGCTAAAGTGGGAAACCATTGTATTGTAGGAAACGGCTCACAAGTTTCCGGTCATGCTGTTATAGACGATTATTCCATTTTAGCCTCCAATGTGCTAATGCAAGGACATACACATCTCGGTTCCTGGTCTATTGTACAGGGTGGTTGCCGTTTCCATAAAGATATTCCACCTTATATTATTATAGCACATGAACCAGCCGCATTCTATAGTATTAATAAAACGGTGATGCAAAGCAAGGGTTTTTCGGATGTAACGATTAAACATATAGCTCATGCATACAGAATTATATATCAAAGTAATACCACCACATTCGATGCTCTACACCGCATAGAACAACAAATACCTATGAGCACGGAAATACAAAACATTATAGAATTTATCAGAGAATCGGAACTGAAGCTAGGTATTATCAAATAGAAAACCTACATCCTATTGAATATAAGAAACCGAAAGTCGCTTGCCCATTATAAACTCTGGGCAAGCGACTTTCGGTTTCTTATATGTTCAGATTTCCCCTCCCCGGCTATACTCGGACCTGTTACAAGCAAGACCTCCATATCAATATGATTTTTTATCATATTCTATCCTAGAATGTGAAAAGTACATAAAAAGAAAGAATACTATTAGAAAACTTTCGCTAATTAGAAAGTTTTCAACCATCTTTGCAGCCTGATTGCTTAACAGAGAATAATAATGGACACCGGAATCAAGGAGACAAACGCAAAATCCGAATTACACGAGCGCATTATAGCTACGGCTATCAATGCATTCATGACGGAAGGTATCAAGCCTGTAAAAATGGATGATATCGCTAATCGACTATCCATTTCCAAGCGGACCTTATACGAGACATTCAAAGACAAAGAAGAATTGCTGTTTGAATGTGTAAAACGCCGTCAACAAGAAACACGGGAATACATGCTGTCTGTGTATGAAAAATCCAGCAATATCTTAGAGGTTATTTTAGATTTCTATTTTAGAAACCTCGAAGACTTGCGGCATGTCAATTACCGTTTCTTTGAAGATATAAAGAAATACCCCAATGTGATGGGGCACATGAAAAGAGAACGTGACAACAACCAGAAAGCCACTGTACAATTTTTCAAAAAAGGAGTGGAACAAGGATTATTCAGAGATGATTTAGACATGAATATCGTTATCCAGCTGATGAATTCGCAAAGTGACCGAATAATGAGAGACGACTTAGGCCATATTTATCCGTTAGATGAAATTTTCAGAACGCTTCTTCTTATTTATATCCGAGGCATATCCACAGAAAAAGGGAAGCAAACTTTTGACCGTATTATTACCGAAAAAGAAAATAAAATCAAATTAAAACAGAAAATAGAATGAGACCTTTAACGAAAAAGAAGAGTATTCTTGCTTTAGCCATATTACTATTAACAAACCCTATTGGCGCTCAAGAAACCATAACCTTAACTTTGGAAAAAGCAATCGACATCGCTTTAAGTGAAAATCCAACCATCAAAGTTGCCGACCAAGAGATTCAACTGAAGGAATCGAGCAAAAAAGAAGCTATCTGGGGATTATTTCCGGAAGCTAGCTTAATAGGTTCTTACACGCGAACCATTGAAAAACAAACCTTTGCTATGGGTAACGACCAAGTTAAAGTCGGTACGGAAAACAGCTACAACGGAGGTCTTTCCATTAGTTTGCCGGTCTTCGCACCCGCGCTCTACAAGAGTATAAAGCTGACTAAGACCGATGTGGAACTAGCCGTAGAAAAATCCCGCTATTCCAGATTGGATATGGTAAACCAAGTAAGCAAGGCTTTTTACCAGCTATTATTAGCGCAAGACAGTTATGAAGTATTGCAAAAAAGCTATGCACAAAGCGAAGAAAACTTCCGGGTAGTTAGTGCCAAATATGAACAAGGCCTTGTAAGCGAGTACGACAAAATTAGTGCGGATGTACAAATGAGAAGCTTGAAACCCAATGTCGTATCAGCCCGTAATGGGGTGAATCTGGCCAAACTACAATTAAAGGTGCTTATGGGGATGACCTCTGAACTCGATATTGTAGTAACAGGTAATTTGAAAGATTATGAAATGGTGATGTTCCAACGTCAACTAGACGCCAACCCGCTCAGTTTGCAAAACAATAGCGACTTAAAGCAATTGGATTTAAACGAGAAGATGTTACAGCAGAACCTGAAGATACAATATACCAACTTCATGCCTACCCTGTCGCTATCGTTCCAGTATCTGTATACAACGCTGACAAATGATTTCAAATTCGGTGATTATAAATGGAATCCGTACTCAACTATTGGGTTGAATCTGAGTATTCCTCTTTTCAAGGGAAGCAACTTTTCAAAAGTCAAGCAAGCTAAGATTCAAATGAAACAATTGAATGAAACCAAAATAAATACCGAACGCCAACTGAATATGCAAGTAAAAAGCTACCTCGATAACATGGCTGCCAGCACCGAACAGGTTATCAGCAACCGGGAAGCTGTGGTACAGGCAGAAAAAGGAAGATTGATTGCCGAAAAGAGATACGAAATAGGAAAAGGAACCATTCTTGAGTTGAACAGTTCCGAAGTAGCTCTAACACAAGCACAACTTACATACAACCAGTCTATATACGACTATCTGACCGCTAAGGCCGATTTGGACAAAGTATTGGGCAGAGATTATGTAAACGAATAAATTACACACGAAAAAAAACCTATAACAATATGAAAAAGAATATCTATTCAGTAGCCATCCTTATGATGGCAGCATTCATTGGCGCATGTAGCGGTTCTGAAACAAAAGAAGAAGCTAAAGCCAATGCCAACTCAGAAAAACCCAGCGTAAAACTCTCTACGGTAACAGCCCGTGGCGTAGACCAGATTGTAGAATATACAGCTACGGTTGAAGCTGATGTAAAAAACAATATTGCTCCATCGTCTCCCGTACGTATCGAGAAGATATATGTAGAAGTAGGCGATAAGGTAACAAAAGGACAAAAATTGGTGCAAATGGATGCGGCGAATTTAAATCAGACCAAATTCCAGTTAGAGAACCAGGAAATAGAGTTTAAACGTATTGATGAACTCTATAAAGTAGGAGGTGTTTCGAAATCAGAATGGGATGCCGCTAAGATGAACTTGGACGTACGCCAAACTGCCTACAACAATTTACTGGAAAACACTCAATTACTAAGCCCTGTATCCGGCATCATCACAGCCCGGAATTACGACAACGGCGATATGTACAGCGGTGGTAACCCTGTATTGGTGGTTGAACGTATTTCTCCTGTAAAACTGATAATTAATGTTTCGGAAACCTATTTCCCTTTAGTTAAATTAGGAGCAGCTGCCTCTATTAAATTAGATGTATACGGTGATGAAGTCTTTGACGGAAAAATCACTCTTATCTATCCTACTATTGATTCAAACACGCACACGTTCCCGGTAGAAGTATCTATTGCCAATGCGAACCAACGTGTACGCCCCGGAATGTTCGGCCGTGTAACATTGAACTTCGGAACAAAAGAACACGTCGTAGTTCCGGATATGGCTATTGTAAAACAAGCCGGCTCGGGCGACCGTTATGTGTACGTTTATAAAGACGGAAAGGTAACCTACAACAAAGTGGAACTGGGACGCCGCATGGACACTGAGTATGAGTTGATTTCAGGTGTACCCGATAATTCACAAGTCGTTATTGCCGGACAAAGCCGCTTAGCGAATGGTGTAGAAGTAGAGGTAGAAAAGTAAAGTAAAAAACAACTAATAACACAACCTATGAGTTTATACGAAGGTTCGGTTAAGAAACCGATTATGACCTCGCTCTGCTTTCTGGCAGTAGCTATATTTGGTCTGTTTTCTCTTTCGAAATTGCCGGTCGACCTGTATCCGGATATCGAGACCAACACGATTATGGTCATGACATCCTATCAGGGTGCCAGTGCATCGGATATTGAAAACAATGTAACACGTCCGTTGGAAAACACGCTGAACTCTGTCAGTAACTTAAAACATATCACGTCCCGTTCGTCCGAAAACATTTCGGTTATTACGCTGGAATTTGAATATGGTTATGATATTGATGTCTTAACCAATGATGTACGCGACAAATTGGACATGGTTTCATCTCAGTTGCCCGATGAGGTAAACACGCCTATCATTTTCAAGTTCAGTACCGATATGATTCCTATCTTACTTCTGTCCGTACAGGCAGATGAGAGCCAGTCGGCCTTATATAAGATATTGGATGACAATGTAGTGAACCCTTTGGCACGTATTCCCGGAGTAGGTACCGTATCCATCAGTGGTGCGCCAAAACGCGAAATCAATGTATATTGCGACCCTAACAAACTGGAAGCTTACGATTTAAGTGTAGAAACCATCAGTTCGGTTATCGGTGCCGAGAACAAGAACGTACCGGGCGGAACTTTCGATATTGGTAACTCCACTTACTCTTTGCGTGTAGAAGGAGAATTCAGTGACCCGAAACAAATGGAGAACATTGTTGTAGGTACACATAACGGAGCTTCGGTATATTTACGTGATGTAGCCAGGGTATTCGATTCCGTTGAGGAACGGGCTCAAAAGACTTACAATAACGGACGCCAGGGAGCCATGATTGTGGTACAGAAACAATCGGGTGCCAATTCGGTAAGTATCTCTAAAGCGGTGATGAAACAATTACCACGCTTACAGAAATCATTGCCCAGTGATGTGCAGTTAGGAGTCATCGTCAATACCTCTGATAACATTTTAAATACCATCGACAGTTTAACGGAAACAATTCTATATGCATTGCTCTTCGTTATTTTAGTGGTGTTCGCATTCTTGGGACGTTGGCGTGCTACAGTCATTATCTGTATCACCATCCCGCTTTCATTGATTGCCTCGTTCATCTATCTGGCCATTACAGACGGAGGTTCTCTGAACATTATCTCCCTGTCCTGTTTGTCCATCGCCATCGGTAACGTTGTGGATGATGCCATTGTGGTACTCGAAAACGTAACGACGCATATTGAACGCGGCTCCGACCCGAAACAAGCTGCCGTACACGGAACGAACGAAGTCGCTATCTCCGTTATCGCTTCTACTTTAACGATGATTGCCGTATTCTTCCCACTTACCATGGTTAGCGGTATGACGGGTGTCTTGTTCCGTCAGTTAGGCTGGATGATGTGTGTCATCATGACTATCTCAACCATTTCAGCGTTATCGCTTACTCCAATGCTTTGTTCGCAACTCTTACGCTTACAGAAGAAACAGAGTAAGGTGTTCCTTGCATTCTACAAGCCTATTGAACGTGCTTTAGACCGTTTGGACGCTTGGTACGCAGCCCGTTTGAATTGGGCGGTACGTCACCGCGGCACCATTATTGTCGGATGTTTTCTACTCTTTGCCGGCAGTATTTTCTGTCTGAAAGGCATTGGTTCCGAGTTCTTCCCATCGCAGGATAACAGCCGTATATCCATAAAGCTGCAATTGCCGATTGGAAGCCGTGTGGAACGCGCGCAGGATTTGGCACAGAAACTGACTGAACATTGGATGAGCAAGTACGGAAAGAACCTGCTTGTATGTAACTATACAGTAGGACAGGCAGACTCCGACAACACCTTCGCTTCCATGCAGGACAACGGTTCGCACATTATCTCATTCAACATCCGTTTAGCCGACCCGGCCAACCGTGACATTACCTTGGAACAAGTCTGCGACGAAATGCGTCATGACTTGGCCCGGTATCCGGAACTGGCTAAAGCACAAGTTATATTAGGAGGTAGCAGTGGCGGTATGGGCGGACAGTCTACAGCCGACTTCGAAATATACGGTTACAACTTTACAGCTACCGATAAGGCTGCCGCTGAGTTGAAAGCCCAATTATTGAAGATTAAAGGTGTATCGGAAGTAAACATCAGCCGTCAAGATTATCAACCGGAATATCAGGTAGACTTCGACCGCGAGAAACTTGCCTTACATGGTTTGAATCTAAGTACGGCCGCCAATTATTTGCGTAACCGCGTAAACGGAAGCTTGAGTTCATACTATCGCGAAGATGGTGACGAATATGATATAAGAGTCCGGTATGCGCCCGAATTCCGTACCAGCATCGAAGACTTGGAGAATATATTGATATATAACAACGCCGGCAGTCCCGTTCGTTTAAGAGATGTAGGAAAAGTGGTGGAACGCTCAGCACCTCCTACTATCGAACGTAAAGACCGTGAACGTGTGGTAACCGTATCGGCCGTTATCTCCGGCGCGCCTTTAGGCGATGTGGTAGCCGAAGGAAACAAAGTTATCGAAAAGATGGATTTACCAAGTGGTCTGACTATCCAGATATCAGGTTCGTATGAAGACCAGCAAGATTCATTTACCGACTTAGGAACATTGGGTGTACTTATTGTGATTCTGGTATTCATTGTGATGGCGGCACAGTTTGAGTCATTGACCTATCCGTTTATCATCATGTTCTCCATTCCGTTTGCCTTTAGCGGTGTATTGCTGGCCCTGTTCCTCTCCGGAACCACCTTAAACGTAATGAGTATGTTAGGAGGTATCATGTTGATTGGTATTGTGGTGAAGAACGGTATTGTACTTATCGACTACATCTCTCTATGTCGAGAGCGTGGCCAGTCGATTATCAACTCTGTGGTTACCGCAGGCCGTAGCCGTTTGCGCCCCGTATTAATGACTACCCTTACTACCATTTTAGGTATGGTACCTATGGCTATCAGTAGCGGTGAAGGTTCTGAAATGTGGCGTCCGCTAGGTGTGTCGGTGATTGGAGGTTTAACCATCTCTACCATCCTGACCTTAATCCTGGTGCCAGTGCTTTATTGCTCATTTGCCGGAACGGGTGTGAAACGTAACCGTCGTAAGATGAGAAATGCCCGGGAATTGAACGAGTACTTCCAGGAGCATAAAGAGAAAATGATAAAGAACAAATTTGATAAAGAGTAAACTATGAAATCGATATTTATTGCATTCGACCAAGCCTATTTCGAACGAATCCGAGCTACACTCGACCGTATGAACTGTAGAGGCTTCACTTACCTAGAGCAGGTGCAGGGGCGTGGTTCCCATACCGGAGAGCCGCATTACGGAAGCCATGCATGGCCTTCCATGTGTTCGGCCATCCTCACGGTAGTGGACGATGAAAAAGTAGACCCGCTCTTGGAAGTGCTCCACAAAATGGATAAGGAGACGGAACAGCTTGGGTTACGGGCTTTTGTCTGGAACATTGAGAAAACCATTTAACTGAGAGCGTCCGTCCTCCGACAAGAGGGAGGCTTAAAGTTAAAGGACAGACTATAGACTATAAAACGCAGGTTATCGCAAATCAACGCAACGGAAGTGGAAGATTTTGTGATAACCTGCGTTCTTTTATTCAACAAAAACAATACGCCCATACCAAAATTGGTATATCTTTGCACACACTTATTTTATAGCGTATTGTATCAATGAAAAATCATATATCACGTGCCTTCTGGTTCACGTTCTTCATCATTCTATTCTTAGGCGCTCTTCATTATTTGCCCTCTCTATCTATCGAGGGACACACGCTGCGAAAGGTAAATATCTTATCCGACATTTTAAAAGAAGAACCTGAGGTAGCCCTTATCGACACACTGGAACTCCCTCCTCCCGTAAAACCGGCGTTTGTAGATACTTGTAAGACGGGCATGACTTGCATTGAGGATTATGCGGACTCTACACACCGGGGCATGGAGAACTTTTATAAAGCCTTGTCGGAGATTCAAACAATGAAACGTCCGGTACGGATTGCTTACTTCGGAGACTCCTTTATTGAAGCCGATATTCTGACCGGAGACTTGAGGGCCATGCTGCAAACACACTTTGGCGGAAGCGGAGTAGGTTACATCGATATCACCTCCCAAACATACGGATTCCGCCCCACTGTAAAACACTCGTTCAGCGGATGGAGCAGTCATGCCATTACCGACTCCACTTATTTCGACCGGAGCAAACAAGGTATCTCATGCCATTACTTTATACCGCACGACCAGGCATACGTGGAGGCCAAAGGGCAAACTACCTACGCTTCGCATCTGGACACGTGCGAAACAAGCACCATCTATTTTGAAACGGATGGAGAAGTATTGCTCCGCTCTACCGTAAACGGACGGGATAGCCAGGATTACTATTTCGATGGAGAAGAAGGGTTACAGAAAGCGGAAGTCTCCGGCCGGATAGGAAAAGTACGTTGGACAGTAGACCATGCGGACTCTACCCTCTTTTACGGAATAGCCATGGAGTCGCGCAAAGGAATCAGCCTCGATAATTTCGGACTCCGAAGCAGTAGCGGGCTTACTCTGCGCAGCATCCCGATGAAGCGTTTGAAGCAATTCAACCGCTTACGCCCGTATGATTTAATCATTCTTCAATACGGGCTGAATGTAGCCACACAAAAAGGGTATAACTACGACTCTTATCAGCAGGGATTGCTTTCCACCATCGAACACCTGAAAAAAGCGTTCCCCGATGCAGGTTTTTTACTTATCGGTGTGGGCGACAGGGCCTACAAGACGGAAGACGGGGATATGAAGACCATGCCGGGAATCAAGAACTTAATACGTTATCAGCAATACATCGCGGCCAAAGCGGGCATCGCCTTTTGGAACCTGTACGAGGCCATGGGTGGAGAAGGAAGCATCGAAAAGATGGTTCATGCTACGCCTCCCCAGGCAAACTTAGATTACACACACATTAATTTCAAGGGAGGAAAGCATCTGGCTAAGATTCTCTATGAAACGCTTCTTTACGATAAAGAACAATACGACAAACGACGTGCTTATGAACAAGAATAAACTGTTATATCTCATCTGTCTCCTGTGCGCCTTTCCGCTATGGATTTCCGCACAAGACGTTCTGCCCGAGCCGCTACATCCCCGTACCGTGGCCAGGCAGATAAAAGAGACGAACCCGCTGACTCATTTGCGCCTGCTTCAGAAAGTCGTGGTAAACGATTCCCTGCCGCCCTCTTTCAAGCACACGCAAGAGAACCGGATACTGCACGAGGAATACCTCTTTCCGCTCTTTGAGAAACTGTGTAACAACAACGCGCCGGTACGCATCGTGCATCTGGGCGACTCTCATGTGCGGGGGCATGTATTTTCCGTTACCACACGCCGGCAGTTGGAACAGGTATTCGGCGATAAAGCTGTCTGCCCCGACTCCATTACTTACCGCACTCCGGCCATAGCCCGCGAAACGGGAGAAGCCGGACTAGTATACCATACGCTCGGAATAAACGGGGCAACGACCGTACAATTTACTTCGGAAGAGCGTTTGCAGGAGATTGCCGATTTGAAACCGGACCTTATCATCCTTTCTTTCGGAACGAACGAAAGTCATAATAAAAGGTATAACAGCACGGAGCACCGGCAACAGATGGACGCTCTGCTCACCTTGCTCTATCAGCGTTGTCCGAATACCCTTATCATGCTGACCACCCCTCCCGGCTCGTATGTCCGGCTAAACAGGAGAAGAAGAGTGATTAACCCGCGGACTCCTCTCGTGGTAGAGACCCTGCTGCAATTTGCTAAAGAACGCAATCTCCCTATCTGGGATTTATATGATATAGCCGGAGGTAAGAGTAATGCCTGTTTGAATTGGAAGAACGGACATTATATGCAACGCGACCAGGTTCATTATACGCAGGAAGGATACCGTATACAAGGTGCCCTTTTGGCAGAAGCACTCATTAAAGCATTTAATCGTTATGTGGCAAATTGATTGGAGCAAAATAGCGGAAGTACTGACTTATCAGTCAGACAAACCGATGATATTCAGTAGCGGACTGTTTCTATTCCTATTTCTTGGTTTCAGCCTCGTCTACGCTCTTTTACGGAAGAAAGATACCGCCCGCATCTTGTTTGTGATACTCTTTTCCTATTACTTTTACTACAAGAGCAGTGGTACTTACTTTTTCCTGTTAGGCATTGTAACGGTGGCCGACTTTTTTATTGCGGGACGTATGGCCCGTATCGAAAGCCGTGCCCGAAGACGCGCTTTGCTACTGCTTAGCCTGAGCATCAACCTGGGACTGCTGTTCTATTTCAAATACACCAACTTCTTTTACCAGATGCTGGCTCCGCTATGGAACGGAAGCTTCCAACCGTTGGATATCTTTCTGCCGGTGGGCATTTCGTTCTTCACCTTCCAGTCACTAAGTTACACGATAGATGTCTACCGCCGGCAGTTGCAACCGCTCCACCGGCTACTGGACTATGCGTTCTACGTCTCTTTCTTTCCGCAACTGGTGGCCGGCCCGATAGTCCGTGCCCGCGATTTCATTCCCCAGATACGGAAGCCGCTTTTTGTCTCCACAGAGATGTTCGGTCAAGGCGTGTTCTTTATTGTTAGCGGATTGTTTAAGAAAGCGGTGATTTCGGATTACATCAGTGTGAACTTTGTGGAACGTATTTTCGACAATCCGGGACTCTACTCCGGCATTGAGAACTTGTTTGGCGTATACGGCTATGCCTTGCAAATCTATTGCGACTTCTCCGGTTACAGTGATATGGCCATCGGCATCGCACTATTACTAGGCTTCCGTTTCCCCATCAACTTCAACTCCCCCTATAAGGCCGATTCCATTACCGACTTCTGGCACCGCTGGCATATATCGCTCTCCACCTGGCTGCGCGATTACCTTTATATCTCGTTGGGCGGCAACCGGAAAGGGCGCATCCGTACCTATGTCAACCTATTCCTCACCATGTTGTTAGGCGGATTGTGGCACGGTGCTTCGTGGAACTTCATCTTTTGGGGAGCTTTTCATGGTATCGCACTGGCCATACATAAATTCTGGCGCTCGCTGCTTGGCAAGCAGAAAGGGGAAACCAGTCATGGAATAAAGAAAGTATTGGGTATCATCCTTACCTTCCATTTTGTCTGTTTCTGCTGGATATTCTTCCGCAACCACACGTTTGCCGCCTCATGGACCATGATAAGCCAGATATTCACCAACTTCCAGCCTCAACTCTTCGGTCAACTTATCGAAGGGTATAAACCGGTATTTGCTTTGATGGCGTTGGGTTACCTGCTCCACTTCCTGCCGGACAGCTGGGAGAATTTCTGCAAAAGGGAAGTTTCCCGCATGCCGTTTATCGTACAGACGTTATTGATTACGGCTACCATCTATCTGGTGATACAGGTGAAGAGCAGCGATATCCAACCGTTTATTTACTTCCAGTTCTAAGGGGCTCCAGTGTCTCTTTCGGGATGTGTCAGACAGCAGTCCCGAATAAAAACAGGTGCGATTCTTATTTGTATCCTTTCCGCATTCAGGCTTTCAGGCTTGAGTGTATCTCCCGGCCACAAGCGGTTCCGGCTGAAAAGGGGAGGACCTAAGGCTGAAAGCGTTTTTTGATGAGAACAAAGTTACCGATTACAGCGCACAACAGCTAAAGAAGAACTACAGCAAAGAAGACACGAATGAGGTTTGGATTACATACACGCGCACAACAGCCAAAGAAGAACTACAGGTATACGACGCCTCTTTTTTAGTCCATTCATAATGAGTTTCCGTAACTAACTATGTGATGATTTCCCACATAGTTAGTTATGCGAATAACTCTTAATGTGAGGAAGCGTAACTAACTATGTTATCCGCACGAAGCAAATACATGTAGCACTACGTATGCCGGACATGATGCCACGCTGTTGGCATAGGTGTGACATAGCCTTGTGTCACACCCTTGCCAACAGCGTGGCACAAGTGTGACACATATAGCTGTCACAACCATACCGTACGAATAACCTGAATTCAGTGAATCACATTCTATCTTATGCTTGATATGGCTTGGCTAAACAGTCTTCTATACCGGCCTGCATGGAGTGATCCTTCTTTATCCCCAATCTTCCCCTCCTTGGGGCGGAGGCGGAGAAAGTTTCCTTTTCTCTTCGAATTGACTTATATAGAAAGGAGTAATGATTATTGGTTATTACCGGCTAGCCACTAAATAAGTTGTTACCATTTAGCATTCCCTACTGAATAGGTGGTCGGTACGCCTCCCATTGTGAGACCTGTCCCCTCCTTTCAGCCTTCAGCCCCTCCCCTTTCAGCCGGAACCGTTTGTAGCCGGGAGATACATTGAAAACTGAAAGGCTGAAAGCAAGAATCAACCTATATCTTCCGTTCGAATTTCCGGACAAAAAACATCATCATAACGAAAGCTACGAACGAAATAGGTACGGCTATCAAGGCCGGATAACGGTAACCCAACCCCGCCTCCAAAGGTAAGCCACCTACGTAAGCGCCCATGGCATTACCCAAATTAAACGCTACCTGCACACAGGCAGCACCGAGCAACTCGCCCCCTTTCGAAAAGTGAAGAATAGATATCTGCAATGGGCTGGACACGGCAAACAATCCGGTAGTGCAAACGCACATTAAGAGCGCATTCAGCCAACCTATCGGCGCTACGAAGTAGATAGCCAGCAAGGCAAAACCTACCGTAAACTGCGTGGTAGCGGCCACACGTCCCGGCGTATACCTGTCGGCCAACCGTCCGCCCAGCAAATTACCTACCACCATACCGAATCCCGCCAGAATCATCAGGAAAGTAATGCTCTCCGCCGAGAATCCCGACACATCGGTCAGCAACGGATTAATGTAGCTATACCAACAAAATACCGCCCCGTTGCCAAACATAGTAGCCCCCATAATAAGCCATGGAGCAGGTTTCTTCAAGAAACGGAACTGTCCTTTGAAACCGGTATCGGGCAATCCTTCCACCTGCGGCACCCATTTCCATATATAGTAAATAACCAGTACACTCCACGCACCCACCAACAGGAAAGTGTACCGCCACGAAAGCATGGTGCTGAGCGATGTGCCCAACGGCACCCCAAACAAGTTGGCTACCGTCATGCCGGCAATCATGATGGAAACGGCTTCGGAACCTTTTCCCTTGTCCGCCAGCTTCTCGGCAACAATAGACGCCACTCCGAAATAAGCTCCGTGCGGAAGTCCCGAGATAAAACGCGCCACCAGCATCACCCAATAGTTAGGCGACACAGCCGCGATAAGGTTACCTATCATCATTACCACCGCCAATCCCAATAAGATGCGTTTCAAAGGCAGTTTACGCGCAAGTACCAACATGGGGGCACCGGCACAAACGCCCAAGGCATAAGCCGAAATCAAATGTCCCGCTACAGGAATGCTCACCTGCAATCCCTCCGCAATGTAAGGCAAAATAGCCATCATCACATACTCGGCAATACCCAATCCCAGCGTACCGAACGCCAATGCAATCAAACTCTTTTTCATATTTCCAATCTTCTTATCGGATTAAAACAATCTCCCGAAAGGAGAGTTTTCCATTCCGGCTGCAAAAGTAGGGAAATCGTTTGAATGAAAAATTGACATAAGTCAATAATTGAAGGAAAATAAAAAGGGCATCGCTTTCCCGGAGCGTGACTTCCGTTCTGCGATACCCTTCACACTTATCAAAGAGAGAGACTTTCTACATTTTCACTTCTTTGCCATTCAAGGCGTCTATCAACATCTCCATAGCCTTCTTCATATTTCCCGAAAGCATCATGTTTCCCTGCTTGGTTTGCGGGGCACGACGTCCGGAATCCAAATCATCCACCCGTTGCTGCAATAAGGCAATGGCCGCTTTCTTGGGAGCTTCTTCCTTACAAATTTTAGCCACAGGCGTACACCACTTGCAAAGCATCAAATCGGTGATATCGAACAACGTTCCATAATCGGTAACGCACTCCATGTAAGCATTCCAGTCCGGCTTCTTTTCATAATAAGTCATTAAAGTCGTCAGGCGCAAATCCTCTTTTTCCTCTTTATCTACGCCACACTCATCCATCAACGCCAGCCACTTATCCATTTTCTCTTGGTCGAGCGTAGCTGTTCCGCCGGCCTCAGTGATTATCTCCCGTGCATAGCCCGACCATACATTACGAATCTTCATTCTAACCGGCGTATCCCCCATGCTCTCTGCCAACGCTTCCGGATGCTTGGCCGTATACACAAACGCCGGACAAAACGGGTTCGTCAGATGCCGCATGAACACATTCGCCAATTGTTTATCCCCGGCAAACGTTTCCGCCTTGCCTTCCAGTAAAGCCTCCGCCACCACATTACACTGGTCGCGTTTGTAAGCGCTGCTCAAGGTATTCAGGTAACTATAGAGAAAAGCCTCATCCCGTTCACCATCCGCAAAACGCTTATCCATCTCGGCCGAAGTATTATCTTCGCTTGCTTTCTTCACCTTCTCGATAAACTCTTCCGCCTTGCATCCGCCCAGGAAACGGCCTATTTCCTGTCCGGCACTATTGAATACAATAAAGGTAGGATAAGCCGAAATCTGTAATTTCTTAGCCAGTTCCGGTCCTTCCCCCTTCTCCATATCAATCTTGATGCACACATACTTCGGATTCATGAAGTTCCCCACCACTTCCTGCGGGAACACCGTATTCGCCATCATCTTACACGGTCCGCACCACGAAGTGTAGCAATCGAGAAATATTAATTTCCCTGTACTCTTGGCTTTCTGCACCGCTTGGTTAAAGAGCGTTCCCTCTTTTTCAAAAGCCATGCCCTTAGAGGTGCCCTGCCCCACCGCCTGCATAGCGAAGCAGGCGAAGAGAAGGGTTAATGTGAGTGTTGTTAAATTCTTTTTCATTTACTATTATTTATATAATATTCTTTTTGGGTTTATGAAATGCTCTATATCGTTCTCTTTAAATCCGGCTTTCCTACATCTCAAAAACATATTTCCAAGCCATATCTTTTACCTTACCAGGTACCTTATATACTTTCTGTGCTTCTCCTATCTTACCATCAGCGATGCCTATGCTACACTGATAGAGCTTACCCTCATTCGTTTTTTCATTCCACGTCGCAATATGAACAATGGTATTCGGATTTGGCATAATCATCCTAAACAACGAACCAAAATAGAATTTTTGAATTCTCACACAAGTTACTTTTTCATTCTCATCTGCAGAAGGCACTGTCCAAGCTTCCTTTGCTATAGTCGATGAATTATACTCCAAATTATACACTTTGTTTCCCGCTCCATATAAAACATACTCTCCTGCATACGCAGCAGTCATCGAAGTAGCATTGAGAATATCAGGGGAATGGGTGATGTCATACAAGCCAACTCCTATATTTGTATTCGTAGCATCTTGTCCACAGAAATTAGCAACGGCTAAATAACGTTCATTTTCTTTTTGCATGATTAAATAGTCATAAGCAGTAGCATAATCAGCCGCAGTACCACTCCGTCCCCAGTCACCCATTAGTAACGTCATTCCCGTATTATTTACATCAAACTTCGCAGAAGGACTTTGTACCTCAAAAGGGGTAAGTTGTGAAGGCGAAGCATATTGCACAATTCGATAAAAACGAGTATTAGTTTGATCATAGACGACAGCTTCATATATATTTGAGATATCAGAACCCCAAGAAGCCAATTCTCCATACTCAAGCGCAGAAGTCTTCGGATCACCAAAATAATTTCCACCACCTGCAACCATCATATAACTGACAGTATGTAGCTTATTATCATTAATCAAAATATTTCTACGAGCCATCATTCCTGAAGTTCCATACCATGTGACCGAAGCTCTTGAAGGTGCTTTATAGAACATATCCCCGAAAGTGCCAATCGTCTCAAAAGTAGCATTATTCACCTTCACTATCTGCTTATCAGTTAGACAAACCACATCTGACGGCAATGACATATTAGCATTTGTAAGAGGATTGTAAATTCGAATCGGATTCCCTTCCAAAGGAGCACCATTAGACGCACTGTACAAGTTCCAATATTCCCGATCCTTGATGATATTCTTCTTCACTAAGGGATTAACCACCAAACCTACATCTGAAGTCCCCGGCATATCGGCTTTTTCATACAATAACATCCATCCCGCTGTAATAGATTCTTCTACCTGGCAAGAGATTTTTAAATATTGCTTTACCCCATCTTCACGATTTGTTACAGTTAACTGTATTGTATAAGCTCCTGCCAGAGGAGTGATTTCGCTATCCAAAACAAGAGCTTTTCCTATTGTATCGGAAACGTATGAGCTACCTGCAGAGGTTCCTCTTGTATAAATCATCCAAAGATAATCCAACGGGGCATTATCCGAATTACTTACTTCCTTACCATTAAACCGGACCTTCGGTTCCAGAATCAATCTATCATACCTTGCCAATGAATAAGCAGACTGTATTCCACAACCAACCGTATCAATTACAACTTCCTGCAATGCCACGTAGTCATAATTTCCTTTATCATCATAACATGAGACAAAAAACACTCCCAAAGCGCTCCATGCCAAAATTATATTCAATATTCTTTTCCTCATAATCTTAACTATTAAAATCTACTTCTCTTCCAAATTCATCCATCAATCGTTCTCCGTGAATCTCTTCATATTCGTCTAACGCATTCGTCAATACTTCATTAAGATATTTTGCATAGTTTATGGACATTTCTTTCGTTTCTTCATCATAAGGAACAACTGCTGAAGTATAAATATGAAACTCCATAATCCCCAATTCCTGAATCATAAACTGATATTTTACTTTACTATATGTTCCAAAATAAGTACTCCATTTACTATACGGATACACTTGAGTATTCCATTCATCTGGCTCCGCCAAATAATTCTTTAAAACAACCACAAGTTCTCGCATATTCTCCGTGCCAACTCCAAAGCGTTCATTTTCAACCAAACGAAAATGCAAATGCCCATCACTCTCACTAAACGAGTTTTTATCTTTTAATTTGGATGTATCAAAATAAAGTAGGCATTCTGTTTCTACCATTCCTGCAGGCATCGTATAGGTTTCAATACGATAACTACCTTCGGCTTCCTGTATATCACCGTCTACTACTTCCAATGTAAAAGTTCGGTCATAATCAACAGGAATGCCTACAACACGAGCGATGAAAGTCAATGAGCCCTCATCTAAAGTATACGAATAATTATATGTTGTGCTATCTAAAACAGTATTCGTTTGGCCAAACCATATATTTAACGAAGCATTTTCAGCATCAAATACAGGTGTTTCATTTTTACTGCAACTCATTACACCCGATATAACCACAAGTAACAAACATATATATATAACCTTTTTCATAATCATATTCTTTTATCGATTAGTTTCACGTTGTGATGCATCCGTTTCCGATATAGGAAGAGGAAATGTATACGCTTTTGTCCCAATCATATCCATATCCGCCCCCATTACAAGAGGACGATTCAAACGTTTGTATAAGAAAAACAATTGTCCTTCTCCCAAAAGCTCACGACGATATTCTTTAATTAACTCCGTATAATAATCCGTAGGAAGAGATTCCAATGCAGAAGCACCATGTGCTGTACGTAAATCGTTCAGAGGTTCTAATCCACTACCAGAAGACCGATACTGACATTCAGAAAGAATCAGATACATCTCTCCCAAACGAATCATAGGCATTTTATCACTATAATATTCTTCTTCATCGAAAGAATCATTTCTATTAACCGTAGGATTATGATATTTCAAAGAATAGCGATAATTCACTGCTTCGTTTTTACTACCACTCACAAATTGATACAAATATCGATAATCCGAAGTTATGTTATCATAGTACTTTAGTCTAACTTCCTCATCCAAAGAAAAGCTATATTCAGAATCTTCACTAAAATACTTATCCGCCAGATTAGACTGAGTTATATTATTTAATGCAAACAGTTGTTCTGTTGCAAAACCATAGTCATGTCCCACACTCACATACGATAAATCGACCCAAGGAAATTTATGTGAATCAATCACTACTTTCGCCGCTTTCTCAGCTTCTGTATAATTTTTCATCCACATATATACACGTGCCTGTAAACCTTTAACAGCATAATAATTTAAGTGAACTTGACGATTCATTAAATAGCCGTTATCATTCAGTTCCGTAATCTCTTCTCCAGTTAAGATAGGGTCAACTTTTAATAGATTCTCAGCCTCCAACAAATCAATCATGACTTTTTCGGCCACATCTTTCACCTTCAATTGCGGAAAGACCCTATAAGTCAAATCCGTGCAGTAAGGAATTGCCGGCATTTCAGAATTCACCTCATAACTTACACCAAAGCAACGTAGCAAATCAAAATGCAACAACGCCCGCAACGCTAATGCTTCTCCTTTGATGATTTCATAATTATGAGATTGAAAAACAGATTTTTTTCCATCTATCTGTTTCAACATATTATTTACATTAGCTATGCCATTATATGAAGCTTCCCAAATACCCGATATAAATCTAGAGGCTATAGTTGTCGAGTAATTATAGTTTGATAAATCTTGGTAATCAGTGGTAGGATAATTGCTCCACTCTTGCCCCAATATAGCGATGGCCCCAAAGGTCAGTTCCTTACTATACGTTTTTTCTGATATCATAGAAGAATACACACCCGAAAGAGCCTCTTTAAATCCACTTTCACTTTCGAATAATTCTGTATCTTCTACCTGCGATTTAGGTTGAACATCCAACCAATCGTCACACGAAACTGACAACAGAGAAAGACCTGCTACCAATATACTATTAAAAATTATATTTCGATAATCCATAAATTCCAGTTATTAGAATGTTGCTGATAATGAGAACGAAAAATTTCGAGCATAAGGATAATTCAAACCACGCTCTGTTTTAACCGTAGATACACGGAACAAGTCATTCGCATAGAATGATAGTTTCAAACGTTCCACTTTTATTTTTTTCAGCCAAGGCTGGTACTTAAAATCGTAATAACAAGAAAGAGATGCTAACTGCAATTCATTATTACGTTCTATAAAACGAGTTGTCGGATAGGTAGTAATAGGTGTAACTTGAATTTTCTTATAGGTTGCAATATCTCCTATATTATTCCATGTGTCATGCAACACCCGCTTATCCACATTGTTTGCAATGTCTACATTCTCCACTCTGCTCACTAATGTTTGGTTATAATAGTCACCGCCGAAACGATAACTAAAAGAACAGCTCAGACCAATACCCTTATATTCACCATTAAATCCAAAGTTTCCATGATATTTCGGATTGCTATCACCAGCCACAATTTTATCGTTCGTGTCATAATTATAAGTAGTAGTCACCCCGTCTCGTTTTAAAAACAGCTCCTTACCAGTAGCGGGGTCAATGCCTAAAGATTTCACTGCCCATATAGCCGTCATAGACTGTCCTTCCTCATAACGAATAATAGGCAGATTCGTTTTCTTATTTGGGTCATCTCCCATTGCATCAGACTCGACTTTATCATTATAAGCTTTCAATGCATCACTAATCTTCACTACCTTATTTTTATTATGCCCAATCGAAGCATTCAATGAAAAGAAATCTGTTCCCTTCGAATATAATTTCCAATTCACAGTAGCATCAAAGCCTAAATTTTCCACATTACCCAAGTTCTCCTGATAAGAATTAAAACCTGTAGATGTAGGCAATGTCATAGCTAACAGTGCATCTTTAGTTTTACTCTTATATACATCCAAACGAACATTCAATACATGAAACAGTTGCATGTCCAGACCGGCATTTAAGTCCCCCGTTTGCTGCCATTTTAAGTTTTCATTAGCCATTGCCATCAAATAAGCACCGGTAATATTATCATAAACAACATCCGAATAATAAGAATAGGTGGACTTAGCCTGATAAGGATTAAAATTTTGATTGCCGGTTAAGCCATACGAAGCACGCAACTTCAACAGATTAACAAAGCCCAAATTTTCAATAAACTTTTCTTTATGTAAATTCCACCCTAAACCAAAAGACCAGAATGTACCCCAACGATTATTCGAACCAAATACAGAAGAACCGTTGTAACGCAATGTCAAATCAGCCATATATTTATCATCGTATGAGTAATTAACAGCCCCTGTAATACCGATACTACGCGTAGTGTATTCTGCACCGGATGGACGTCCATTTTCTGCATACTGACGTGCAAAAGCAATATTATCTACATGGTTATTTAAAAAACCCCACGCCGTCATACCATGTGTATTCGTCATAGTAGAATTTAAACTCCAAGCTGCATTCGCTAACAACATGTGCTTACCAAACTGACCGGAATAATTAGCTGTCAAATCTGAAGAAATAGTTTCGGATTCACCATCTGTAATAGAATACTGTCCACGTTGAAAGAAGCGGTCACCTGTCCAACCAACAAAAGAAGTATGATCGCCCGGCCAAAAATCTTCACGCTTATTAGTTTGATAGGTATATCCTATACGTCCTGTAAAACGTAATACATCTAAAGGGCGCCATTCGATATAGAAATTCTCTGTATATTCCGTGTATTTGGAGAAATTCTTTGTTCCAATATAAGCGTTATAAAGAGGATTATAATAAACTATAGGTGTGGCATTATAACCTGCAGGAGTATAACTGCCCAATATTTTCTTTAAATTTCCGTTTTCGTCATATGGCGAATAATAGGGATTGGCATTCACATAATCCGAGAACGAACCATAAGGAGAATCATCAGCAGTGTTTGATGTAATAGAAAGAGAATTCCGAAATAGGAAATCTTTGTAACGATAAGACAACTTTATGTTTCCAGCAACAGTGGTACGGTCGGAGCCTTTCATCACACCTGCTATATTATTATAGGAAAGAGAACCGCTATAACGCATCCGATCATCACCTCCTTCAAGGTAAACTGTATGCTTTTGACCAACACCTGTGCGAAGTGGTTGAGCTAACCAATATGTATCAATTCCCTCTGCAATATTCTTCTGAATTTCATTAAGCTGTTCATTTAAAAATTGCTGATACGTAGGAGAAGTTCCCTTATATCGCCCCGCATTCAACTCCACTTGAAGTTTCTCTGCCGCATTACAGATATCATACGAAGATAAGTCGGGAGCTTCAATATTTAAGTCACCCGTATAAGTCAGACGAAGACGCCCCTTTTCCGGTTCTACAGTTTCTACTACTACCACACCATTGGAAGCTTTAGAACCATAAATGGCTTTCGCTGCGGCATCTTTCAATATCGTAACCGACTGCACACGGTTCATATCCAAGTCGAACACGGCTTGGCGACTGGATTCAAATCCATCTACAATAAAAAGAGGTTCGTTAGGATTTCCGGTATATTCGCCCTGCATTCCGGCAAAACTGGCGTTTCCACGGATAGTTATATCATTAAAGGCATTCGGGTTGGAACCGTTTGCATAGTTGTCTTCTATCACAAATGAGGGGTCGAGGTTACTAAGACTTTTCAATAAGTTCTGGTTGCCGACAGATTTCAACTCTTCTTTCGTAAAAGTGGAGGCGGAACCGGTAAAACTGGCGGCACGATAATTGAACAGTCCGGTTACCACGACTTCTTTCATAGCTTGGGCGTCATCTTGCAACGTTACTTCCAACGCACGTCCCGTAAAAGGCATGGTCACTTTCTGCATACCGACAAAGGTAAAATTGACGTTGGTAATGTGCTTTCCTTCGGGAATGGCAATACTAAAAGAACCATCCAAGTCGCTCACACCACCCACAGTGGGGTCGTTGGTTTGGATGTTTACACCCGGAAGCGGATAACCGGTAGCATCTGTTACCTTACCGGTAAGCTGATTACGGCGTTGCACGGTCTCGGCTTTCTTTACACGCGACACGGTAATATACTTGCCTTTGATTTTAAATGTTAACGGATGAGATGCCAAAATAGCTTTCATGGCGTCTTCAATGGACACGGATTTCAAGTTTACCGTTACTTTAAATTCCTGTACCTCATTGTATGTAAACAGGATTTTAAACTTGGAGACCTTCTCCACTTTCTTTAAGACATCCGGCATGGGTTCATTCTCGCATGCCAGAGTGATTTCGGCTTTGGCTTCTTCTTGTGCTAAGAGCTGCCCCGGGAAGGAAACAAGGGACAAAAGCAGCAACAACAAGAGTTTCCGAAAAACTTTTCTCTCTTCTCTTACTAAATAATTCTTCATAATTTTAATAGATTAAAATACAAATCTATTATTACTACGAAGAAACGATTACTTTAGTCCCTGCAGATAGTTATTTTTTTCGTCGCACTGTTAGTTTATTCTCTTTTTTGGAAACAGAAAGATACTCGAAGGCATTCAAGTTTTCCATTACCTGGTCGATATCTTCACTACGGTCGGCTATAAAATGCAACCGTTGGTTGATTAATAAAGAGTCTTGTTCCATCTCTATAGTTATATTGTACCAACGTCCCAAATCACTTAAAATATCGGACAGGTGCATATCGTCAAAGTAGAAATAGCCGTCCCGCCATTGGGTATAGTAACTGGTATCCACTTTCTTTACTTGAAAGTCGTTGTCTGCATAAGCAATGTCTTCGCCCGGCTCCAGCATCACTTCTTTATCTATCTCCGGCATCCGCACTTTTACCGAGCCATCCACCAAGGTAATATGCGCTTCCGAATTTTTATAGGTTTTCACATTGAATTCTGTACCTAATACCTGAGTTGTTATTTTCTCCGTTTCTATGATAAAAGGCATGTTTTCGTTCCGCGCTACCTTAAAATAAGCTTCCCCCTCAAGTCTTACAAGTCGTTTAGTACCCACAAAACGGGTAGGAAACACCAGACGACTGTCTGCATTCAGCCACACTTCCGTTCCATCATTCAATATAATCTTATAGACTTGGCCGCATGGAATAGACGCAACACTTGTCCGGATTTCATCGGCGGACCGCTGGGTATAATCAGCCTCCTTAGAAGAAAAAACAGCTCCCTTGTTCACTACTTCAGTCTCATCCTCGGCTATCACCATTTTATTTGTTAAATCCGAATCATCCAGCTGCTCTTCCACGGTTATGGGAAGTTCCGTATTGGTAGCCGTAAACAGGGTCATCGTATGCTCCTTTTCCTGCACACTTATATATGGGTAGAAAAGAACTCCTATAACAACAGCTGCCGCAATAGAGCCGCCCAATATCCAATAGTTAAAACGGGGACTTCGTTTTAACTCAGGCTTTCGTTCGTCTTCCTCCTGCACACGTTGCCGGAATGCCTGCCATGCCGCCTCAGGCGAAGGCTCTTCAAAATGTGCACGAAGGAGCGCTTGCTCACATTCATAATGCAAAAGCTCTTCGGAAAGGTTTTCATTCTGATTCTCTATTTTCTCTTGTTCACTCATACATATTTCTTCTTATACCTATTTGTATTACTACGAACTCGTAAGCACTTTAGTTACTGCCTTTTTTATATTTAACAGAAAAAAACGAACGTATTGTATCCAATCCTTTCATAATCTGTTTACGCACCCCACTTTCCGAAAGTCCGGTCATTTCGGCCACCTCTTTATACTTCTTTTTATATAGGTAACACTGCTCCATCACCAACCGGGTAGTAGGCGGCATGTTTTCAATCAATCGCATAATGATTTTTATCCGTTCTTCACTTTCCTGCCTGTCCGATGCATTCCATTCCTGTAACATCGACAGGTAAGAAGGCACATTCGCTTCTTTCATCTCCGAGCGCCTGATATAATCAATGCAAAGATGTTGCACATGGGTATACATATAAGTTAAAGCCGTATCCACCCGGAATGTTTCAATCCGCTCCCACATAAAATGGAATGAATCGCTTACCAAATCCTTGCAGATTTCAGAATCAGGGATATAACGAAGAGCATAATAGTAGAGACGTAAATAGTTTTCCCTAAAGAACTGTTCAAACTCGTTCTTTAAGGCTGCGATGGTTTCTCTCTCTACTTCTTGATTAAGCATTTAACTTCATTCTCTAAATAATGCACTATACAAGTTCCTGTCTTCCGTATCCTTAATTCAGGATAAGCGACATTTGCAAATGTAGAAAATTTACCCGTTCTAACTGTCATCTATGTAACAAAATAAGTCACCCTACGTAACATCCGCCTAAAAATGCTTCTCACATCCTAATAAAAGAATAGAGAATAGACGTATTACATACGTGATAAACAAAAAATCAGAGACGTACGGGCGTATCGATGCGGAAGCAATGCATCGTTACAGATAGCTGAGACAACTCGCTATTATCAATACAAACGATAGGTTCTCTGTAAGAGTGAAATAAAATAATGATATCGATGAAAAAGATTCTCTGTATACTGACCGCACTATATTTTAGTGTATCCGGCATGGCTTCCTCCTTAAAGCAATGGAGTGCGACGGAGCTTGACCGGATATTGGACACCGAATTCCATCCTTATCCGGTATACGGAGACGAGGCTTGGGCCGATGTACCCGATACGGTACGCAACGTATACATCCGTGCGGCTGAAAAGGTAATGCACACCACTTGGGAAAGCTTACCCGCCACATTGTTCATGGAATTTGCCGCTACCGGAAGCCGTGACCATTACCAAACCGTATACTTCGACAAACGGAAGAAGCTGAATACACTTGTCATGGGAGAAGTTTTGGAAAGAAAAGGACGTTTCTTACCCGACATCGTAAATGGCATTTGGTCGGTTTGCGAAGAATCATGGTGGGGACTGCCGGCTCATTACAACGGGAATCTGCCGGACGTACAAAAGAATCAAACGGTTGCCATTTACGCGTCGCAAACGGCGGGCGATTTGGCTTGGACACAATATCTATTCAAAAAAGAACTGGATAGCATTTCACCTCAACTGAACCCACGAATACAATACGAACTAAAAAGAAGAATTCTCGAACCATGCCGTAAAGAAACGTTTTGGTGGATGACGGCTGAAAACAACTGGAATCCATGGGTATGTTCCAATTGGCTGGCTGTTGCCTTGTTATCGGACGAAGCGCGCCATACAAAGATTGAAACCATACAACAGATACTTAACTCGCTGGATATCTTTTACTCTTTCTATCCGAATGACGGAGGATGTGACGAGGGACCCGGATATTGGGCTAATGCAAGCGGCGCCTTGTTCGACTGTGCCTACTTGCTTTACCGGGCAACCAACGGTGAGATAGACCTCTCTAAAGAAGAGAAATTCAGGAACATGGGAAACTTTATTTGTCGCGTTTATATGGGACAGAACCGTTTCATCAACCATGGCGATGCCTCAGCCAAGACAAACCTTCATCCGGGAATTGTATTCAATTACGGCCGTTTCATAGGAAGCGAAACATTAAAAAGCTTCGCCACCGTACGACGTGACGAACTTATCAGCCACGGACAGCCTCTGGCTACCGGAAAAGGCGAATCTCTGGGACGCTTCATCTATACCTTTTATTACTTGAAAGAACTCTTGGCACAAAGTACCTCCATTCCATTTGAGAGAGATGTGTACTTGCCCGACTTGCAACTCTTCGCAACCCGATGTCAGGCCGGTAATAACAAAGGACTGGCACTAGCCATGAAAGGAGGCCATAACGACCAGAGCCACAATCACAATGATGTAGGCAGTTACATTGTATATACCGACGGAGACCCGCTACTTGTGGATGTCGGCCCGGAAGCCTATAATGGAAAAACATTCACCAGCGAACGATACACCATCTGGACAACACGCTCCGTATACCATAATGCCCCGATTATCAACGGAACAGAACAGGCTCCGGGAAAAGAGTACAAAGCAACCCAACTGAAAGCCGACAGGCAAAAACGTTACGCTTCTTTCTCGTTAGACGTAGCCCAAGCCTATCCGGCCAAAGCGGAAGTGGTAAAATGGATACGTTCTGCTACGCTTTTGCGGAATAAAAATGAGCTGAAGTTCGAAGAAAACTATCAGTTGAAGTCCTATCAAGCCCCGTCGAGCATTATTCTGATGACTTGTGTAGAGCCGGTATTGCTTTCGGAAGGAACCATTGGTTTAAGCTTAAACGGAAAAACATTTCAACTAGCTTACAATCCAATTCAAGTAAAACCCGAGATAGAAAAGATTGAATTAACGGATGAAGGATTGCAAAAAATGTGGGGAAACATCTACCGTATTCATCTGCAAATCCTGTCGGATGCTTTAACCAATCAAATACAGTACACCATTAAACAAACATACTAATATTTATCTATGAAAAAATTAATTATTTACTCATTACTCTTTTGTTGCACCCAATTAGCCGGAGCACAAAAGCCGTGGAAAGCCATCAGCTACGAAACCGACAGCAAGACATTCCCAATAGAGCAACGGGTATCTGTATTCAAAGGCTGCCTCAACAGCATACTGGAATACGCTCCCGAACTGAAAAACTTATCGGGGATTCAAACGGAAGGAAAAAGCAAACAGGCACAGACCATCCTTCTTAAGTTAAATCAGTCGGGAACGCTTCTTGTGGCATCTCCGCAAAAAGAATATGTCGACAAATTGAATCCGGGCAAAGGTTCAATCCTCCCTACTCCCTTTTTGCAAAACGGATTGAGGGTGACTGAACTTCCTGCACTCCAAATTTATGGTATCTCATATAAGAAAGGAGAACATCAGTTATCCATTCCGGCAGAATGCGCAGGCAAAGTCATCTTGTTAGGTATGGCCACATGTCAGGCTCCGAAACAAGCACGCGACGCCCAGCTGGCCGATGCTACCGAATATCTGTCATTCTTCACGGAAGGTTATTCCGAAGGCCCTGCCCTATTTAAAGTGATTGGTGGTCAGCAAGACCCTGTAGTAGAAGAAGGTATGCCCGGTACGGAAGGGATACAAGGCGGTTTCGAAGGAGGCCAATGCATTAAACTGAACGGTGTTTACCACATGTTCCCCACAGAACGTGCCGGCGACAGCGAACACGGGCCAGAATTCGACCGTATCAAAACCCGCATCGGACATTGGACCAGCAAAGACGCTATTCACTGGCAACGCGAATCCACCCTGTACCAATCAAGCGGAACGTATGCCGTTTCTCATGAAGACAACCCGATGAACGACCGCCGGGCTGCCATCTGGTCGTACATGCCTATATTTAACGAAAAGAAAAACCGTTGGCAAGGACATTATCTTGCTTACACATGCGATAAGGAAGTAGCCCCCAATCACTCATTCGGCCGTATCTGGAGATGCGAATCGACGGTAGAAGGAATCGACGGCATTGGAGGTCCGTACAAAGACTGCACCATTGTAATTGAACCGGGACTCGACTCCCAGCTTTGGGAAGGCCGGCAAGGTGTAGCCTCTTTCTTCCCTTTTAAAACAGAAAAAGGCTGGTATGGTTTTTATAGTGGTGCGTTTCCCTATGCCAAGAAATCGGACTATCCCTACAATGGAGGTCGTGGCTGGTACATAGGCCTGGCAACAGCCGACGATTTGGAAGGTCCCTGGACCCGAATGGGAGAAGACGTAAACCCCATCGTATCGATTCATCCCGAATTTGTGGAGAACCCAATTGTATCGAAACTAACAGACGACCTGTACATTGCTATCTTCGACGGAGGACCCGCCACCCACAGTCTTCCCAACATGATGGCTTATACCCTTTCCCGCGACGGGCTACATTGGAGTGAGGCACATTACATTCCGTTCGACCCTACAATGAAGAAATGGTGGGATACCATGCGAACCCCATTATGTCTGATACCGGAAGGTAACGACGAATACACCGTAATTTATGCTGCCGTAGTAAACGGTAAACGTTTCCATCCCATGGGCATGGTCAAACTGAAATTAGACCGTAAAGCTTTGGAAGAAATCAAAAAGAGCTTATAAATTACACATTATGCCGATAATGAAAGGATTCTCTTTGGGTAAAGTTCAGAAAACGGAGAAGGAAAAAGGTCCGCTTACGGTTTCCCGCATTCCATTTCCTCTTTTCAACTTCCAATTAAATAACACTTTCCTTTTTATTGCATCATTACACTCTCTTGTTCTCCGCTGTGGGAGCAAGAGAGTTCTCTCTACCGAGTCTATTTACAGCAGTAATATACTCATACATTTCGTTTCGTCTATTTGTCAGCTAAAGATAGCATCATTAAGTGTAAAAGGCACACCTATTGTATAAATCAAAGCTAAATAACAGGCGTAACATGGCAAAATGTTACAAGAGTGACACTATAATGTTACCGATAAATTTGCAACTTATGCTTTTTCCATCGTACTTTTGCTCACAGAATAAACCTTATGTTTAACTATTAATCCATGAAAAACATGAAAAGAACATTATCTAATCATGTGAACACGACTTTCACTAAAAAGATATTCCTTCTATTATTAGTGCTAGGAGTATCCGTGTTCACTTATGCCCAACAGAAGATAACAGGAACTGTTACCGACCAAACGGGTGAAGCAATCATCGGTGCCAGTGTTGTCGTAAAAGGTACAACGAACGGTACAGTAACCGATTTCGACGGAAACTTCACCTTAAACGCACCTGCTAAATCCGTATTAGTTATTTCTTATGTAGGATACGTTACCCAAAACGTAACAGCAGGAACCGCACCTCTTAAAATTGTACTGAAAGAAGATACCGAACTTCTTGATGAAGTGGTAGTAGTAGGTTACGGTACGATGAAGAAAAGCGACTTGACCGGTTCGGCTACCCAATTGAAAACTGACGCTATCACAGCAACGATAGCATCCAGCCCTCTGGCATCCCTGCAAGGAAAATCTTCCGGTGTGGCAGTGTTCACCAGCAACCAACCGGGTGCAGCTCCTACAATCCGTGTACGTGGTACAGGTTCTATCAACGCAAGTAACGAACCTCTTTACGTAGTAGACGGTTTCCCCTTGATGGACGGTGACCTGAACGACATTAATCCGGCCGACATCGAATCTATGGAGGTATTGAAAGATGCTTCTTCTACCGCTATCTACGGTTCTCGTGGTGCAAACGGTGTCATCATGATTACAACAAAAAAAGGTACCCAAGGAACAAAGAACTGTACAGTTAATCTGAACACAGGTATTCAGATGCGCGACCGTTTAGTAGACCTTATCACCGGACAAGACTGGCTTGACTACACAGGACAACAAGCTCCCGCCAATGGTATTTATACCGATTGGCAAAGAGAAATCGTCCAAAAGACAGCCTTTACACAAGACTATAGCGTAACATTCGATGGGAACAGCAATGGTACAAGCTATATGCTTTCTGCAGGTTACTACGACCAAGAGGGATTAATTGAAGCGCAAGGATATGAAAAATACTCTATCCATAACAACTTGCAACATAAATTCAATAGTTGGTTAACAGTTGGTTCCAGCATTCAATTCACAACGTCTAAACAAGATGTATTCAACAATGCCACCAGCGAACTCTTCCGCACAGGTTCTCCTACCCAACCGGTTAAGAACGAAGATGGTTCATGGAATGCTATCAACGGCGCTGCCAAATTCAACCCAGTAGCTGATATTGCCGCTACGACCGACCAAAGAAGTAATACCCGTTTCTTAGGTAACTTCTTCGCAGAAATTGCTTTTGATAAGCATCTAAGTTATAAACTTAACATCGGATACGATTTAAAGAATACACGAAAATACGAATATAGAACTTCACAAACAGCCGCCGCCATCATCGACGGTACAGGTACCGGTTCCGGAAGTCACGCTTGGGGCAAAAGCCGCAGCAAACTAATGGATAACATCGTTACCTATAAGAACCAATGGGGAGGGCACCGCCTTACAGCTACCGGCGTATACTCTTATCAAGAATACAAATACGAAAGTCTCAACGCATCCTCTACTGCATTCGATAACGATTTGTTGGGCGCATGGAAGATAGACGGAAAGGAACTTTCGGGATATGGAAGTAACATTTACGGAAATAAACTGATTTCTTTTACCGGACGTGTTTCTTATGCATACAACGATAAGTATTTGTTAACGGCTACAGCACGTTATGATGGTTCTTCACGTTTTGGTAAGAACAACAAATGGGGACTTTTCCCATCAGTAGGTTTAGCTTGGCGTGTTACTGAAGAAGATTTCTTGAAAGACAACAGCATCATTACCGACTTGAAAATCCGTGGAAGCTATGGTGTTACTGGTAACCAGGAAATTGGTAACTATAAATCACTTGCACAGCTTTCAAGTGGAACTAAATATGGTTATTCTGATGGTACCATTTTATTACCGGGATATGGTGAATCAGTAGGTAACCCTGATTTAAAATGGGAACGCACCACACAGATAGACTTAGGTTTCGATTTGACATTGTGGGACCGTTTGAATATTAACTTCGACTATTATAACCGTACTACCAATGACTTGCTTTACGATACTCCGATTCCTTCGAACTCCGGTTTCAGCTCTGTAATGAGTAACGTAGGCAAAGTGGGCAACCACGGTATTGAATTGACTGTTGGCGGCGACGTATACAAGAATAAAGATTGGACCGTGAACGCCTCTGTAAACTTCACTTACAGTACCAACAAAATCAAAGAGCTGAACGAACACGAAGACAAAGAGTTGAACAGCGGTAAGAACAGTGGTATAGGTAGTTACTTGAAAGAAGGATATCCTGTAAACTCAGTATGGGGTTATAAATCACTCGGTATTATCAAAACGCAAGAGCAGCTGGATGATTATAAGAAACAACTTCCAGCTTATGCAGCCGGTGCACAATTAGGTGACGAAATGTTTTGGGATAGAGACGGTGACCATACACTGAGTACAGAAGACTATATTTGTCTGGGCTCTACCGAACCGAAATACTATTATGGTTTCAATGTAGGAGCAAAATATAAAGATTTCAAAATCGATATCTATGGACAGGGCGCATGGGATTACGCATCCGTAGCAGGAGCCGAAGCCAACCACAGAGCAGCGATGGGATATGCACAAAACACTTCAGGACAAACCGATAACGGAAACTATTTGCTACAGGCAGAAAACTCTGTAGGCGGATTACTTGGATGGATAAGCAAGGACGCTTATAAGGACAAATGGAGCGAAAGTAATCCAAACGGAAATCTTCCACGCAAAGGATTCAATGGTTTATTGAGTAGCCGCACTAATGCAGACTGGTACTATTTTATCTTGAAAAATATCCAATTAAGCTACGACTTTACTTCATTGATTGACATTAAAACAGTGAAGGCCTTGACGTTCAAAATGAACTTCCAAAACTTCTTCACTTCCTCTAAAACCAATGGATATAACCCTGAAAATGGCGACGTAAGTAACCCTTGGGGTAAAACAATCATGTTTGGTGTAAGTGCTAAATTTTAATTTATAAACGAAAGAATTATATGAATACAATATTATCGCAACTTAAAAAATATACAGTACTGGGCGCAGTAGCTTTGGCTGCTGTGGTCTACACGGGCTGTACCAACTTGGACGAAAATCCATATACATTTATTGACCCAGACAATTTTTATAACTCAGAAGCCGATATAAACGCAGCGTTAAACAACACCTACCGTGCCTACCGCAATATGGCGGGCAGCGCACGTAACTACATTGCCCCACTGGAAATATTGACAGATGTTGGCGAGGCGAATTACCGTAAAGAGTCTCAAAACCACTATCGCAACACGTGGTCGGATATGAACAATATTAATAATACGTTCTCCGATGTATGGAACAAAGCATTCGCTGCCATCAACAACGCCAACATTGTACTGGGCCGCGTAGAAAATGTGGAGATGGATGGAACGAAAAAGAACTATATAAAGGGACAAGCTCTCTTTCTACGCGCTTACTCGTTTTATCATATCGTACGAATCTATGGTGGTTGCCCTATTCCTTTAACATATACAGAAGGAATCACCGGCTTAAAAGCTCCCCGCGCCACGGCTGCGGAAGTATGGGAACGTATCTTCCAAGATTTGAAAGATGCCGATGGATTACTTCCTTATAAAGAAACCAACGGCTACGAAAATTGGCGCGCCAATAAAAGTGCATGCCACGCTTTATTAGGTGAAGCTTATCTCTACAAAGCAACTATCAGCAACGAAGATAACATGCAGGCAAACAAAGATGAATTGACATTAAGTAAACAATATAGCGGCTATGTGATTGAGGAAGCTAAGAACGGCAAATATGAATTGGTGAAACCTTATGATAACTTGTGGTATTGGAACAATAAAAATGCCAAGAACAACAATGAGTCCATATTTGAGTTGCAATACTACAATGGTGAAAACAACAACAACGGAATGAGCACAGATTTCGGTATCTATGGCGGTATGATGAAAGACGGTGAAGTGGTAGCTGGCGCTTTCTATTGTCGCTTTGGACCTACCACGGATGTATACAAATCATACGATATCAAAGACGACCGCCGTAATATCCTTTTGACGGAATTCACCAATAAGAACAACGTACACTATGTTTACGATTTGGAGACAGAGAGATGGGATGACCCTAGCGGCAAGGCATATCTTTGCGAGGACAAATATTCCTTCACCACCCTTATCAATGCCAAGTACATTGACCCATGGGCAGATGTGGCTACGCAAAACTCACTTGCTGCGACAAACTTCCCGCAATTGCGCTACGCCGAGGTATTACTCAACTATGCCGAAGCGGCCAACTTGCTGAAAGCTGGTGACGGATTAGCTGAATTGAACGAGGTGCATACCCGTGCCGGTTTAGATCCTCTGCCTGCCATGGGACAGAAAGAAATGGATGATGCTATTCTGCAGGAACGTGTATGGGAATTCGTAGGCGAAGGTAAAATCTACTTCGATGAACTCCGTAAAGGTGTACTAGGCGACAGAGTTGAAAAGACAGCGAACAGAAGTTTCCAGATTTGGAAACAGAATATCGAATTGGTTAAGGATATGGGAACTTCACGCCAAAAAGTATTCTTCAGCTATCCTATGACGGACAAACCAACCAAAAGCTGGTTGTGGAAAATCCCATCAGGAGACATAAGTTCTAATACTCTATTGGAACAAAATCCAAATAACGAAAGTGCATCATTGGAATACGATTGGACGATATAACTAAAAGTAAATAAGAATTCAACAGATACATACTCATTATTTGAATTCTATTAATTGTTATTAATTAGCTTATAGTTTGTAAATTAAAAAAGGAGCTGTCTCTGTGAAGAGATGGCTCCTTTCCTGTTATAACCTATTTCAACGCAAATAATCTCATAAAGTAATGAAACAACTAGTGTAAAAATCATCTACAGCATAAAGAAGTTCGTTACTGACTAAGATAAATGTATAATAGAAGGAATATCTATATATCATTACCTTAATAGTTCTATTTAAGTGATATAAATAATAGATTTTTAGCCTCTTACTATATACTTAAGCACTCAAAACCTTCTTTTTTATTGCCATATTGAATGAAATGATTTATTTTCGGACACTATTATTTCGCAAAGTTTTCGCAAAACAACTTAGACTAAAGGCTATGGAAGTAGCTAAACAATAGATTTCAGTAAAACAAAGCAAATAATATACCTCAAAAGCTAATTAAAATGAGACTAAACAGAATACGAAAGAAACTATTTCCGATAGAAGAAACCTGTTTAGCTTTCATTGTTTCGCAAGATTTTCGTAAATCACCTAAATAAAAAACTATGGCAACATTCAAAGAAGAAATTCAGAAAAGTAAAGCAGACGGTACATGCAAAGTCATGATACGGATGACACACAACAGAAAGCTAAAAAGAATACCTACGCCTATATTCATTAACAAGAGGAATGTAACAAAATCAGGAAAAATAAAAGACCAATCGGTTATGGACGAGATTGAAAAGTTACTGAGATTCTATAGGAAGAAATGCAATAAGCTATCCTTCACTATCGATACCATGTCTATCGACGACCTCTATCACCATTTAATGATACCGGAAAAAGAATATATTGACTTTCTGCAATACTTCAGAACTTATATACATGACAATGCTGAGAAAAAAGGTATCACAAACTATAAAAGCGCCTACAATGCGCTATACAAATTCACGAATAAGCCGGAGTTATACATCAATGAGATAACAGATGATTTTTTAAAAAAACTGGAAGCAAGCATTAAAGGAGTCCGCGCCGTATCCCTGTATATGTCTTCCATCAAAACGGTATTCACCTCTGCAAGAGATAAGTATAACGATGAAGAAAGAGGAATTATAAGAATCCCATACAATCCTTTCAAAAAGTATAAAGTACCCAAACAAAATATAGCAGAAAAGAGAGCCCTTGAAGCCCAAATTATGAAAGCCATATACGACCTGCCCTATCAAACAACGAGCAAAGGCAGAATATTGGAAAACCGAAGAAACCTAGCCAAGGATATGTTCATCCTTTCATTTTGTCTGATAGGCATGAACTCTGCTGATTTGTATCAATGTTCGCAATGCGATAACGGGACACTTATTTATAACAGAGCAAAAACGAAAGACAGAAGAAAAGATAAAGCGGAGATACATGTAGATATCCCGCCTATAGTAATGCCTATTTATCAACGTTACAAAGACCCCTCTAAAAAAAGAGTATTCAAATTCCATACAAAGTATGCAAACACCATTGGTTTTAATATGGCCATCAATCTTGGATTAAAGGAAATAGCAAAAGAAATAGGCCTGAACACACTGCAATTCTATGCCGCCCGGCATTCATGGGCAACCATAGCCCGGAATGACTTGGGAATAGACAAAGCTACCATACACGAGGCGCTTAACCACGTAGACAACTCCTATACGATTACCGATTTATATATCAAAAAGAACTTTGTAGCCATAAACAAAGCCAACAAAGAAGTCATACAATATGTATTCGGCGAAAAAGAAATCAATAAGTAGCCCTCCGGCTTCTTCGTTTCAGAAAATTTGCCTACTTTCGTCATCGAAACTCTAATACTACTGATATGAAACATCTTGTATTATACGGAATGGTGTGTCTACTATGCCTGATTCCATACAACACCATCCATGCACAAAAACAGACCGACAGTCCGTCACTCGAAAACTATACAGTTCGGTGGACCTCACAAAGCAAAAACTCTTCGGAATCCATGCCCTGCGGAGGAGGAGATACCGGCCTCAACGTATGGGTGGAGAACAATGATATACTTTTCTATTTCTCACGTAGCGGCACCTTCGACGAAAACAATGCCTTCCTGAAATTAGGTCGTATCCGGTTACGTCTCTCTCCCAACCCTTTTGCAACAGAGCGTTTTGAGCAAACACTCACGTTGCAGGATGGCAGTGTACGGATTAAAGGAGAGGGAACAACGGTTACCTGCTGGGTAGACGTGTTCCATCCCGTTATACACGTAGAGGTACAAAGCAAAACACCTGTTTCCGCAGAAGTCTTTTATGAGAATTGGCGGACAAAAGACTTTGCCGCAAAAGGAGAAGACGCTCATTTCTGTGGTCTGAAAGGAACTCCCGTAGATATTTATATCCATCCGGACAGCATTTCTTTCGAACAGAATCAGATTCTTTTCTATCATCGCAACAAGAATGATTTCGCCTTTAATAAGACTGTAGAGATAGAAGAACTGGAAGATATTAAATCCCAATTATGGAATCCGGTAAAGAACCGCACTTTCGGAGGTATCCTCCAAGCTGACGGATTCGTACCCAACGGCACGGAAGAGGGGCGTTATGTCAATACGGACTATAAAGCATGGAAACTGAAAAGTGCCCAACCTAGAAAACAGCATCAGCTTGCCATCTACTTGCACACCCAACAGGCGGAGCATTTTACAGATTGGTATGCTCAGTTGAAACAACTGCAAACACAACAGAACAAAACAATCAAACAAGACCGGAAGGCAACTCTTAATTGGTGGAAAGAGTTCTGGAACAGGAGTTTTATCTTCCTTTCAAGCCAGACAGATAGCATCGCTTTCCAAATAGGACGGAACTACCAGCTCTTCAGATACATGCTGGCCTGCAATGCTTACGGAGACAGCCCTACCAAATTTAACGGGGGCTTGTTTACTTTCGACCCTTCTTTTGTGAAAGGCGGATTCACACGACATACTCCGGATTTCAGGAACTGGGGAGGTGCCGTAGCTACCGCACAGAACCAGCGTCTAGTCTATTGGCCCATGCTGAAGAGCGGAGATTTCGACATGATGGATGCCGAATTCAACTTCTATCTCCGGGCACAGAAGAACGCGGAACTGATGACACAGTCGTATTGGGGACACCAAGGTGCCTGCTTTACCGAGCAAATAGAGAACTTCGGTCTGCCTGCCGCTTATGCATACGGACTTAAACGTCCCCAGGATTACCCACGCGGACTACAATACAATGCCTACGTAGAATATCAATGGGATACTGTTTTTGAATTCTGCCTCATGATGTTGGATACCCAAACATACGAGGGAAGAGACATCTCCTCATACATTCCTTTCATAGAAAGTTGCCTGACATTTTATGATGAGCACTATCGTATGCTAGCTTCCCAACGTACTCCCAAGATATTCGACCGCGAAGGGCATTATGTGCTCTACCCGGGAACAGCTTGCGAAACGTATAAAATGGCTACGAACTCGGCACCTACCGTAGCAGCGCTCACAACTGTACTGAAACGCTTGTTGCAACTACCGGGGGAATATCTTTCCATAGAACAACGCAATCGCTGGGAAGAGATGTTAAGCCATATACCGCCTCTCTATTTCCGGGAGATGAACGGACATAAGACCATCTCTCCTGCCAAGTCGTGGGAACGCCTCAGCAACGTGGAATTGCCGCAACTTTATCCGGTATATCCTTATGGGATGTATGGCATCGGTCTTCCGGACCTGGATGTAGCCATCAATACTTGGAAATATGGAGCAGACCAGGAAATACAAAAGAACCGTCATGAAAGCTGGCATCAAGACCCTATCTTCTGCGCACGGCTGGGATTAACCGATGATGCTAAGAGACTGACCATTCTAAAGCTGCAAGATGCCAAAAAACGTTTCCCGGCCTTTTGGGGACCCGGCCACGACTGGACACCGGACCATAACTGGGGCGGAAGCGGAATGATTGCCTTACAGGAAATGTTGATGCAGACAGTGGGAGAAAAGATTTATCTATTCCCTGCATGGCCTATGGAATGGGATGTACACTTCAAGCTGCATGCCCCGCAACAAACGACCATTAAGGTCACTCTAAAAGACGGAAAGGTAGAACAACTGGATGTATATCCGCAAGAACGTGCCAAAGACATCATTCTGTATAAAGGAAGCGCTAAATAATAAATGCTCTATGCTTAGGGAGCAGCACAATCATCTGACAGATAAATAGAAAAATAGAGTTCAATGAAAACGGAAGGCTTCTCTTTATGAGAATTGTTTCCCCGTCTAAAGGAAACATGCTTTTCAACTATTACATCTCTATTATATCTAGACAATGGGCAGAGGAAAAAGAAAGTGCCTTAACTCAAGACATCGCTCATTATTAAATTGCAAAGCCTCTATTTGCTCCATGCAGCAAATAACAATAAGGAGCTCTTTTTATAACGAACGTTCGTTTGACGCTAAACGAACGTTCATTTAGGGAGAAACGAACGTTCATTTCTAAAAAAAAGGGGGGGGGAGAAAAAAAAGGAAGAAAGCTTTTCTATATCCACATAAAGGATTCTTCTTCCTCTTAATTCAAAAGTAAGTGGGGCTATAGAGCTATTTTCAAAACGAAGTTAGCACAGACTTCATTCTGTCTGCTGTTAGCGACTTTCCAAGTGTCAGATTACTCATTTTCCACACTGTAGGTAGGCCAATGATATTGCACAGGTTAGGCTAATGATATTGCGTAGGTTAGGCTAATGGTATTACGTAGGTTAAGCTAATGGCATTACGTAGGTTAGGCCAATACATGCCGAGCAAACAAAAAAGAGCGCCTCTAAGAGACGCTCTTTTCTATAATACTTTCAAATGGAGCTTAATTATTCAGCTGCGATGATAACACGACGGTTGTATGAATTCGGTTTCAAAGTAGCAACGCCACCCATACCTTCAACAATTAAGTTATCACGGCTTACACCTAATTTAACCAATTCGTCAGCTACTCTGTTAGCACGAGCCTCGCTCAACTTCTGGTTCAAAGATGCACTACCTGTTGCGCTATCAGCATAACCTGTAACTCTCAATTTAGCACCAGTTTCTTTAACCATGTCAGCCAAAGCTTGGAGGTTAACGATTTCTTTCTTAGATGCAATCTGAGAAGAACCGATATTGAAGAATACAGACTGAGGAGCTGCAAGCACTTCTTTCACAGTGTTAGTCTTAACCACTTCTTTCGGTTTTTTAGCCAAATCAGATTTCAATCTAGCATTTTCTGCTTGTTGAGCAGCTAAAGCTGAGTTCAAAGCGTCAAGCTGAGCAGCGTTCAAAGCCATCAAAGCGTCTACATCCGGAGTCTTCTGGAAACCTGTAGTCTTGCCCAAGTTTACAGTGAAACCTACAGAAGCAGTCAACGACTTATCAAAGCTTCTCATACCTCTCTTAGAAGAACGTTCGATACCATCAAAATCTCTTTCAGCAGCCATTGCACCAACCTCGAAGTTCAAGTTTACGCGGTTGCTAAGACGCCAAGTGTTCAAGATACCGAAGTTGTAAGTCATTGCATATCTGTCAGCAGAGCAGTTACGAGCCAAACCTACACCAGCGTAAGGAATGAAATTCCATACACGAGTATCGCTATAACCACAAAGCATATTGCTCAAGTTGAACAATACATCTTCGTGAATATTGAAATAATCAAATTTACCGGTAGTAGAAGGAGTGTTAACTTGTTTGCCCCAAATTCCGTTGAATTTAGTACGCAATCCAAGACCCGGAGTGAACCATTTACCAACTGCTACATCAAAACCAAATGCACGTCTTGTTGATTTAAGTGGGCTCTTGGAAACACCTTTTTCTTGGTCTGAATAAAATGCAGAATAATCTGCACCTACCTGAATAAACCAATTGCTCCAAAATGAATTTGTTGATACACTATACTTTTCAGTAGGTACTTCAACAACTTCGACAGTCTCCTGAGCAAAAGCAACAGTAGACAAGCTAGCTACAGCTAGCGCAATCATTAACTTTTTCATACTTTTTTCTATTAATAAATCATTATTCAATTATATTGCCATTAACTCTAATTAATAACGCAAATAGGAACTAAAATGTTTTAAACAATTACTTTCAAATTGATATTTTTCCCTTTTCCATATAGGGCATTCTTATTCAATTAACATTATATTCCTCGGCAAAAATAAACAAAAAATACTAAATGCAATGATTTTTCATAAAAAAGTCATAACCTTTTAACAATTATGATATCTGAAGCATCTATTCAACTCTCTATTCTTGCCCATATATTCTATATATAAATAAGGTATAGCCTTAAAAAAGTCGGTCTATCTCAGTTTCCTGAATAACCGATAAAACTACTTTTCCATCCGGTGTATAGTTCGGAACTTCACATATAAAAAGAGAATCCACTAAATTGTTCATCTCTTCATTACTTAAATATTGTCCCGGCACAATAGCAGCCGACTTGGCCAAAGCCAAAGCAATGGTACTTTGGATATCACGTTTCACATCATTTCCCTTCTCCATGGCCGTATGTACCATATTCCGAAGTAGTTCCACCGGACTTAAACCTTCCGTACCTGTGGGCACTCCGTTTATAGCATAACTTCCGCCACCCAAATTAGAGAGTTCGAAACCGATAGCCGACAAATCATCGAAGATACTTTCGAGCATGACAGCTTCCGATGCCGGAAATTGTACTACTTCGGGAAATAACACTCCCTGAGAAATGCCTTGTTTCTTCTCTATCTGCGTTAAATAGCGGTCGTACAGAACGCGTATATGCGCACGTTGCTGATCTATTATCATCAAGCCGGATTTCACCGAAGTAAGTATATAACGTCCCTTAAACTGATAATGTTGAGAGGATTTCTCCATATAAGAGCTTTCTTTATTCAACATAGAGGGTTCTTCTTCCGAGAAAAAAGACGATTCTCCTTTCGGGAAAGAGGCGGAATTCGGCTCAGAAAAAAGAGCAGCATCCGAATCCGGGAAAGAAGGGGTTGACTTCTCTAATCCCTGATAAAGTTCCTCCCAATTGGTTTGAGGACGGGAATAAGAAGATTCACTTGTCTTAAACGGATTGAAATCCGGGTTATAGTTTGTTTTGGGAGGTGCCACACTTGTTCTATTTTCATACACCGGAATGTCGAACATACCTTCCGTATCAAAATCAATGGTTGGCACCGCGTTGAACTTACCCAACGACTCCTTAATGGCGGCAGCGATAATTTGCCATATAGCCTGTTCGTTCTCAAACTTTATTTCTGTCTTGGTAGGATGGATATTCACATCAATGTTGGCAGGGTCTATCTCAAAATAGATAAAGTAAGAGACTTGCTCGCCTACAGGTACTAAATGCTCGTAAGCATCCACAATCGCTTTATGAAAATAAGGATGGCGCATATACCGTCCGTTGACGAAGAAATATTGATGCGCTCCTTTTTTACGGGCGGTTTCAGGCTTCCCTACAAACCCGGTTATCTTTACCAGACTGGTTTCCACATCGACCGATAGCAATTGCTGGTTCAGTTTCCTGCCGAATACATCCAGTAAGCGCTGACGTAAAGTGGTTTTAGGCAGATTAAACAGTTCCGCCTCATTATGATGCAAGGTAAAGCCCACCTCAGGATGTACCAGAACGATACGCTCAAACTCGGTTAGTATATTGCTCAACTCCGTTTGGTTAGACTTTAAAAACTTCCGTCGTGCCGGCACATTAAAGAATAAGTTCTTCACCAAAAAGTTACTGCCTTGCGGACAAGAGGTTACTTCCTGAGCCTCCACTTTAGAACCTGAAATAGCAAGGAAAGTGCCCAGCTCTTCGGTAGCCGTACGAGTATTGAGCTCTACCTGCGCTACCGCCGCAATAGAAGCCAGTGCCTCTCCACGGAAACCCATGGTTTTCAAGGCAAACAAATCGGCTGCTTCCCTTATCTTTGAAGTGGCATGACGTTCGAAAGCCAAACGAGCATCGGTTTCAGACATCCCTTTTCCGTCATCGACTACCTGAATACCCGTTTTCCCGGCATCCTTTACAATGACATTAATGTGTTTTGCTTCCGCATCGATAGCATTCTCAACCAATTCTTTAATAACGGAAGCAGGGCGTTGAATCACCTCTCCCGCCGCTATTTGATTGGCTACAGAATCTGGTAATAAACGAATTATATCACTCATATACTAAATTTAGAAACTCCAACTACCTGTTATCAGATAGTGCATAACAAATAATAAAGCAGCAATAGCGATAAGCAGGGCTCCGTATGTCAGAGGCTTACGTCCACTCTCCTTACGCCGTTTCAAATGAGTTGTACTTTGCACAAAAGTACCCCGAAGGTCCTCCGGACGGAATTCTTTTTCAGGTAACATTCCCAACTCGCGCTTCGCGCTCTCTTCCATCTTTTTGAGCTTTTCTTTCCGCTCGTCCACATAGATATACTGATGGTCAAATCCACGTGGCTTCCTCATTTTGAACATTGCCATAATTCTTATTCTTTTTTTCTCTGTAATGTCGGTAACGGAACATCTCTCCGGATGGAAGCTTTCAACTCCTGTCCGGCTTTCTTTCCGCGCCAAACAAAGATATCATCTTTATTTAGCGGACGGATATAATCGAACCACGAAAATGAAGGCAAGTAGCGTTTGTCCTCAGGAATCAGGCTCATGGGATACATCACCCCATTGGTTTTGGCGCTTGCCTTAATCTTCTCTATCTTTCTGTCTTTCAAATAAATATTCAACAAGCTGGTTTCTGCGTTATTCACACCGATAAGGGTGCTGTCTTTATCGTCTATGGTATAATAGACAATTCGCACATTACCTATCACATCGGCTTGCCGGATGTCTCCGTCCTGAAAATAAGCTTTCATTTCTTTCCCGCTCACCTGATTATAGTTAATGGAATCGATTTGCTCAATAGACATTGCCTGATTGATAATATGCGCCCAGTCGATGGTGCTGTCGTTCATATACACTTTTATCTCCTCACCGAAAAGTTGCTGCTGTTCGTTCCATAGAATCGGATTGTCATACATAGTCATGCACGAATCCAGGGAATTGAATACCAACGAATCGCAAACGGCCTGCATATCCCGGCTATAAATGCGTACCTTATGATAGGCCAATGTTTTCCGATACATGGAATCGGTATTGAAATTATAAGAAATCAGCTTCAGGGTATCGGCGTGCATAAACAAGCTGTCGCCTTGCGAATAATCAATAGCAACCGCCCGGTCGGTAGCAAAAGCATAGCCGGTTAATTCATTGTAATAACAATATTCGCCGGTCATCATATTCTTATTCTGCACATCATTCATTTGTACATTCCAGAAAGCTTCTCCATAACCGGCATTCTTATCGTAGAACAGGCTGTCGCCTACCAGCTGACGGCTACCGTTAACCAACACCGAACGGTCGAGTAGCTCGGCCTGCTGACTGACTGTATTATAAAAGCCCAACTCCGAATAAATATGGTTCTCTCCACTATCAATATTCGAAGGACCTACAATATTAGCCACCTTCGTCTCCGTATTATAACGAAGTGTATCCGAGGTGAGCGTAAATTTGGGATTGACCAGCTTCACATTATAATTAAACACAGACATTTTCGTTGCCGGACTGTACTCTCCCCACTCTGAAGTCAATACATTCTCTTCGTCCATCAAAGTTCCGCCATCGAAAAAGTAACCCAGATTAAACACTCGGTCGTAGTTCAAACTATCGGTAAGCAAGGTTGTCTGCTTATTTTCCATCCGCACATTCTCACGCACCTGCGCTATCTGCGTATTGCCGTCGTAATAGAGCCAGTCGCCATACAGGAACAAAGTGTCTCCCTGGTTCATCTTTACATTTCCAAAAGCTTCGAAAGAGTTCTTCGCTTCATAAAAGTAAGCACTGTCGCAATACATATACACACTGTCGTGACGGAAAGAAACATTCCCTTCCAGAATCTGGGCATCCGGGTTCTTTATCTTATTAAACCGCAGAATATCAGAGTGCAGCAAATAAACCTTTGTCTTTTTATCCTGCTGCGTATTTTTAGTCTGCGAGGTAGGTTTTACCTGCGCCAAACAAATGCCAAACAGGCATAGAATACTTACTACCAGTATTCTATGCCCGCTTGATATGTTTTTTTTCTTCTTCTTTTCAAGCATACGCCGTTCGTTCTACATTAATGAATCCACCCCGGATATTTAAAGTCACAGTTTCTCCAATTTTCATCAATCCTTACGTATGTACTTTTTTGTTTTTCCCGAATCCATTTATCCAATTTCTCGGCACGGCGTTTCTCCAGCACTACGTCTTTCAGCTGTTGGTAATCGTCGGTAATAGTGGCTTTATGTCCATTTATTCTCGTTTTCAGTTTAACAATGGCACAAATTTCTTTTCCTTTCTCATTTATCATCGTGAAAGCTTTAGAGATTTCACCTACATTCATTTTATCTACCGTTTTGGCCACTTCAGGAGGTAATTCCTGCATCTGGAATTTAGATGTTCCCGTTTCTTTATTCGGCATCAAACCGTGATTATTGCGGGTATCCTTATCGCTCGAAATATAAAGAGCAGCATCTTCAAAAGAGAACTTATTGTTACGGATATCGTCGGCAATAGAGTCCAAACGCGCCATACCTGCCATTAAATCCTCTTCGGACACTCTTGGTTTCAACAAGAGATGGCGGACTTTAATACGGTCTCCCCGTTTTTCAACAAGCTGAATGATATGGAATCCAAACTCCGACTCCACAATCTTCGACACCTTCTTCGGGTCGGTCAGGTTAAATGCCACATTTGCGAACGCGGGGTCTAACATACCACGTCCCATAAAATCCATTTCACCGCCAAATTTAGCCGAAGCGGGGTCTTCCGAATACAAGCGGGCTAAGGTAGAAAACTGAGTATTACCGGAATTGATACGGTCGGTATATTCACGCAGTTGGCCTTTCACCCTATCGATTTCCTCTTGCGGGATTTTAGGTTCCAGCGTAATGATTTGCACTTCTACCTGAGTCGTCACATAAGGAATACTGTCGGGCGGAAGGTCTTTAAAATAACGGCGGACTTGTGCCGGAGTCACTTTAATATCTCCTACAATTTTCTTCTGCATTTCCTGCACCGTCAGTCCGTCACGAATGTTATCACGTAACTGCTCACGTATCTGAGTCGTTGTTTTATTAAAATACTCTTCCATCTTTTCCTTCGAACCAATCTGGTTGATATAGAAATTGGTCTGTTGTTCTACCCGGCTCAAAACTTCCGATTCAGAAACTTCGATACTGTCGATAGCGGCCTGATGGAGAAACAATTTCTGTATGGCTATACGCTCGGGAATCACGCAATACGGGTCACCGTCTAATTTTTCACCTTCGTACTGGGCACGAATTCGTTCCTCTTCAATATCAGACTTCAGAATGGCTTCATCTCCAACCACCCATACCACTTCATCGATTACATTATCCTGTGCACATACGGCAACGCTTACCCACAACAAGCAAAGTAACGACAGGTTCCTGATACTTAACAATTTATTCATCTGTGTTTAAATAATAATAAGTAATTTCATTTTTATCTGATGCATTCTTATATAAGTCGGCTTTTACCTTTCGCATAAAGTCGACTTGTTTCAGATTCATCAAAATCTCTTTTATCTCTGTATGGGCAAAATCAAGAGGTTTCTCCTGTCCTGCTCCTAAATACTCTTCTACATTCAAAAAATACCAGAAGTGTTCATCCTTCACCTCTATCTGACGGTGCTTGTCAAGGTAGTTTTCCGGTTCGGGGACGGCTAACGGTATTTTATCAATCACATCGGAGGCACTCATCCAGCGGTCGTAGAAATAAGAATAGTCCACAGCTCCTTTTAAACTGAACTTTTCCAATTTCTCTACATTCTCCGGCGTATTCTTTTTGTACCACACCCGCACATTGCTTACGCCTTTTTCCGTTAAAGGCACCTTTATAAACAGTCCCTTTATCAAGGGTTTATCCAGCAAAAAAAGATTCTTATTCTTCTCATAAAAATCTTTGATTTCTTCTTCCGTAATCTGCTTAGAGAGTCTTTGCTCTATCAGATTTTGTTGGTAAGAGTGCATAATCAAAGCTCTGCGATAATGCTCCACCAACTGGTCTATCTTCTCATTATCCGGGATATTCCGGCTGGCTTTCTCGTACAGCAGAATATCTTCCACCCAGTTGCGGATATAGTTTTCGGCAAACAGCACGCTATCGTCTTTGGACAATCCGGAAGGTTGCGCCTGTGCCAAATCTTCCTGATAAAGAAAGTGTCCGTCCACCTCAACCAATGGCATTTTTCCACTATGTTCATGATTTTTTTGGCACGACGCCAACAAACATAACATAGAGAACAATACACCGACAACTTTCATAACTTTATACACTCTTTAAATAATCAACGAAGATAGTGCTTTAATCCATTACTTCAGTGATTATTAACTGTTTTTAAAACCTCTTGGTTTATTTCAACCTTATATTTCTTAAGCCATCCGGCCACTTCTTCAGCTTGCCGGAAGGCATTGTAATCGTTTTCTACCTGCCCCGGCACATCCTGATAAGATTCCGGACCTTTCTTCAACTTTTTTCCAAGAGCTGTTACGTAAGGGTAATCGGAAGGAGGCAGAAAGGAGCCTTGTTTGAAAACCACCTTATCCACAGCCGGATTCGTACCGATTTGAAAGAGTCCGCACTCTACCTTCGCCTGTTTATCCGGATGCTTTTGATTATAATTTTCAACTGCGACACGCCAATTTTCCATCGGAAGACGTTTCAACAGCTTTTCCATCGCCTTTGCCGACGATTTATCTTTACAGTAGAGAACACCTCCTTTATAATGCGGCAGTTCCCATGCATATTGCTTCTTGTTTTTCTTAAAATAAGAGGTCAGTTGTTCGGGAGTAGTCCGCTGTGTTCCTTGTTCCTCCTGCAAGGCTTCCTGCAATAAAGCTTCCCTGAGTTCGGCCAGCAAATAAGTCCGCCTCTTGTCAACGTCGACAGATTGATTTTCAGAGACTTCACAAACAGCATCCTCTCCATCCCGGCTCTGCACCTGTATCAGATGCACTCCTACCGGAGAGACAAACGGACGAGACAGCTCCCCTACTTGAAGCGACCTTATTTTGCGCTCCACATCCTCCATGGTATGATGAAGGGGCAGCACAGCACGCTCGGCATACATGCCGCAAGAGGGTTCGGCCAGACAGCAGCGCACGCAATCGTCGAACGAATATCCGGAAGACACCGTCCTGTAGATAGAATCCATCTTATCGCATGCCGTTTGTATGCTCTTTGCCGAGGCATTTTGAGGCAGATAAATATAGAGATGCGCTAACCGGGTTTGCGGACGGGACTTGGCAGAAGAGTTTGCGGGAGCTTTTGAAGGAGAGGAATTGAAACAAGCTGTCAGCTCATTCATTTTTTCACGGAAAGAAGCTACCGTATCCAGTCCCCTGTCTTGAGCCTCCAAGGCTTGCAGTTTCAAATGAATAAAAGACTGGGTAAACTCAGTGAGCAACATTTTATTCTGCGCCTTGTTTTTATTGTAAGCGTGCTCAAACTCGGAGCGGAATATATCCTGCCCGCCGATACGCATCAGCACGTCGTCCTCCGTTTGTGCATGGAGTACGGTCAATACAAGAAAACAGAGACTTCCGGCTATAAACTTCTTCATTTCATTTTCTTCTTCGGGCGACAAAGATACATTACTTCACCGCAAAGAAGGAAACAATCGGGCATTTTTTTCATATTCCTTACATCTGAAAAGAAATTCCAGTACTTCCTACCGCCACCTCTGCAAGTTATTTCACTCGCCAACAAGAAGCAAGTACTTCTTCTAAGACAGCAAGTTAACTATTCCGGCCAATCATTCCGAAGTACAAGGTTAGGAGGTAACCGCAGGCAAGGAAGGCGACAAAGAGTATCCCAATGGTTGTACAACATGGCAAGGTAGCGAGTTGGATACGCGCAAGCCCTTAACAGCGTCATAAAGAGGGAGAGGTATGTATAACAACTCGTCTGCGGAGAGATAAAAGAACGAACGCCGACAAACCAGAAGTATTTCACATAATAGGAGAAAAGAATCTCAATATATTAGGAGAATAAATGTATCACATATTATGAGAAAAGCATCTCACAATATATGATACACTTCACAAAGCTTCATACACGAACTTTGAAACAAGGAGGAACGTCTTCTGTAAAAGGCGCTTACCATTTAATCCCGCACACGGATAAGCTCGTAGTAGTCCACATATTCATCGAACACAGGAGGGTCCGTCAAGCCTTGTTCACGAAACATACGGGCAATAGCCTCCTGTTCGTTAGGACGGATAAGCCGCTCCTTGTTCAGACTGCGATAGTAGAAGTTGCGTCCCAACCGGGCAAAGATTTGTTTTTTGATAACGACCGCATCCTCATGAGGTATACGACTGAGCAAATGAGTGATACCCCGCGCAAAACGCTGAGGTTTATCTTCCAGAAAATAAGGGCAATCTTCGCCCGAAGCAGAACGGTTGGTGAAAGGATTCACCACATTGACCGTACCCCGTTCGGGAGGTATAAGGAGTGCCATCCGGCGGCGAAGACATTGTTCTCCACGAGTACATTGGTCGTTCAAGCAATGAGTGAAGCTCACCGGCATGGAAGCGTAATCGAAATTCTCTTTCATAAAAGCTGATTCTTTTCCGGCAAAGATACGGTTTACACCAGAGTCCGCAAATACTAAAAGCCCTTTTCAACAGAATAAGATTTTTACCTGCTTATAATAGATAAAACAAAAGGGGCGCCCAACCCGAGAGGACGCCCCTGAGACTATATTATTAATAACCGATACTTCGCCAAGTATCAATAACCCGGATTCTGGAATTCCATATACCTCTAATAACAATCGCATGAAACTAAAACCATCTAAAAAACGCCAACACCCATATAACAATATACGCTTCTTACTTTCCAATATAAGTATGTACAATAATGGCCCCATTGCTACCTTCCGATCCATAGGCTGCAGCTTCCTTCATCACTTCCACATAGTCAATATCATTTAAACTAACACCTTCAAAAGAAGGAACTTTCACAGAGTCAATAAAAAACAAAGGGGTAGAATTTCCTTTAATCGTTCGTGTTCCACGGATATTTATATCCCTATCAGCTCCTCGTTGCTCACTTCCTGTAATATTCAATCCCGGCACGCGTCCTTGGAGAGCAGAAAGCACATCATGATAACCACTGCGACGCAATTCATCTCCACTGATGAAATTACCCGGGATAGTACGTTCTCTACGCGAAACAAAAGAAAAACCCAAATCAATAAACCCGGAGTCTTCATTCGCCTGAATATTTTTCTCATCTCCTAACCGGATAACAATGCTTCGCTTTCCATCTACCGGAAGCAAATAAAGTCTCTTTTTAATCTGTATTTTCAGCGTATCATTGGGCATAACGTCAGTCAGTCCAAATTCTCCTTTTTTATTTGTCAAAGCATAATCTCTCGGAGACTTCACATAGATATGAGCACTCTTTATCGGAGAACCGGATAAGTTTAATAACACTCCATTAAAAGGAGATTTGCGCTGAGCAGATACATTATTCAGAAAGAAACTGCCCAATACAAATAAAAACAGGAAATATTTCATAATTGTAAAATTTAGAGTTAGAGGATTCCACCGACCTTCACAAGCAAGCGGAATCCATGATACTTAATTTAAAAACCCGAAAATTTTAATCAAGCCCATCCAAACCCGACTTACCTGTCGCACCATATCCGTTATCTCCATATTCTTCCGCATTTAGAATTACGTTCAAGAACTCCTGCGAGATAGGACGGTTATAATGGAACTCTTTAAAGAGTCTCGCCGCACGTTTGTTATACTTGTTCAGACGTTCACCAATATTATTATGACGTTTCAGCAAAGCCCATCTAGCAAACTCACCGCACAATTCCCGTGCATACTCATCGAGCACATCTTCTTCGGTAGCCGTAGAAAGTTTCCAATCGGATTCTTTTGCCGTATCGCGTACGGAACGTTTGCGCAACGTATTCAGATAGCCGGCAGCTTTTCCTCCGTCACCCAACATTTGCCAAGCCTCCGCTGCAATCAAATAGACTTCAGCCATACGCATAATGTACATGTCGCCGCACTTTATCTGGCCTTTGCTTTCTGTTGTAAAACAGCCGTCATAGTTCCAATTGAACTTAATCAAGGAAGGAGCTGCGGACGAGCTGGTCTTTCCGTTACCAATGGCCGGTGGGTTACCGGCAGCACTACCGTTGGCCACACTACCATACACATAGGTATCTTCATAGAGATCGCTCATCACAATGACCGGATAGAGACATTTTGCTTTATCCGCATCAGACAAAGGTTTATGCACAAACACCGTATTGAAGCGGTCATCATCCGGAGCAATCGGGTAAGGAATAGCATATACTTTTGTGGTATTGGCATAACCTTCTTTTCCGAAATCGGCTGTCGAAGCAGCCACCTGTAATGTTTTCGTTGCATCATCAGAATATTCGCCACGCGGCCAAATACGTGCCGGCCACTGGTTATAACCTACCGTTGCGGTCTGTGTCCAATCGCAATCGGCATACGGCTGAATCACCTTGCCCACATTTTCCGGATTAATACCAAATTTGTCGCATAGCTCAGCTGTAAGTTCTATCTGAGATTTCGAACGCTTCGTTCCCCACTCTTCAAACGTCCACTCACACCATGCATACATCCAAGTATATTCCCAGCGACGATCCCACTCAGGATTGAAACAGTAAAGTAAGTATTCCGACGGCTGCCAGTTCTGACCATTCAAACGTCCATAAAAGTAACTGTTTCCATCGCCCGGTTTATGGTTGTTGTTAAAGAATTCACTATACGAACCACCTGCAGAATAAGCCGCCAGTTTATTGGGTTTGCTCATTGCCTTGCCAATGGTGGTGTACAAGTCAGGAGCCGCCGCAATCATTAATGCCTCTTTGTTAGCACGGTTGTTGGCGTCCGCCCACATATCGGCGATATCCTCATAAAGATAAGCCCCGTAAGAAGCCGCGTTATTTATCAAATCCTCCGCTGCATCTTTCGCTTTCTCCCAATACTCTCTTCCATCACCATATTTGCTATCGCCCAAACCTGCACGTTGCGCATAAACCCGAGCCAACAAACCTTTCGCCGACTTCACGGTAAAGCGGGCTTTATTGCCACCATAAGGTTCAAGTGGCAAATCTGGAATCGCTTCGGTCAAGTCTTGGATTATCTGTCGATAAATTTCCTTCTCGCTGGTACGTGTCGGATAAAGCTCTACCTTACCAGTTAAACTGGAACTACTTTCCAGATTCAATGTCACCGGACCATACTGCGCTACCAGAATGGAATAATAGAGTGCACGCAACGTTTTGGCTTCCGCCACCAAGATATCGATATCACGTTGGTTTCCATCCTTCAACTTACCAGCCTCATTAATAACCGTGTTACACGAAGTAATGGTCGTATAACACTGCTTCCATACTTTCTGAAACGTATTGTAACTACCTGTAACTCCTTCGTAACAGAACACTTCCTTAAAAGAAGTTCCGTTGCTCTTCGGTAACCACAGGTCCGTTCCACCTTCCGACATATACAACCAGTCTTGAGCTGTATAAATCTGATCGTTGAGAGGAGAGTAGCAAGTAGACTGCAAGCCATACCATGCGTTGAAGTTATCCAACGTGGCGTCACCCGCAGCGGGATTTTCTTCGTCCAAGCTGCAAGCCGTGGACAACAAACCAGCAGAAAGCAATACTGCCGTATATTTTAGTAACTTTTTCATGTTCTTTCTTTTATTATAATAAGGTTAGAATGATAAATTAAGACCGAATACCAGCTGTTTTGTCAACGGGAAGTCAAGAGAACCGTTCATCTCTGGGTCGTAATCTTTCAACATACGGTTCTTTGCTTTCACAAGCGGGTTGGTAATGGTACCGTACAGACGTAATCCCTGAATACCCACTTTGTTGCAGAGACTTTTCGGCATGGTATAACCCAACGTGATGTTCTTAATTTTGAAGAACGAACCATCCTGATAAGCTTTGGAGCTATAATAGGAATCTTTTGTCCAATCGCGCGAAGAGTCTAGTGCCGGAAAGTCATTGCTCGGATTGTTGGATGTCCAGTAATTAAAGGAAGTCGGGAAAGCTCCACCACCTGAACGATACCACAACATGGGATCGTATTTAATCATCTGTCCCTGACGCCAATACATGTATATGCTCAAATCGAAAGCCTTATAAGTAAACATGTTTTGGAAACCCAATGACCAGTCGGGAGAGTTGTGTCCCAATATCACCCGGTCTACATCAGTAGGCGTATAAGGGTTTTCCGCATCAAACGTACGGGTTACCATATTGCCTTGTTCGTCCAGTTCCTTCGGATAACTCTTTTCCCACACACCATCGCTCACCTTACGCATATTGGGAATATCCACTTTCAAATCTCCCGGACGCTTACCGAAAACGGCTGCGTCAGCCTCTTCGCCATACTGCCAAACTCCGGCAATCTGATAGCCATAGAACGATTTTACGGCATCGCCCACGTGCAGCGTATAGTCACCGTGCGTGATGTATTCCGCAGCACCTTCACCCAAAGAAGTTACTTTCTCATCGTTCTTAGCAAAGGTAATGGTACTTTCCCAAGTGAAATCTTTTGTCATGATATTGCGGGTTGTCAATGTCATTTCAATACCCTTATTCTTGGTTTCCGCAATATTGGCGTCCATCGTAAACGGCTTGGTCGCATTGAAACCACCGTTAATGATAGGCAGAGATTGTGTCCAGATAACGTCTTCCGTATTGGTGATGTAATAATCGAGTGTCAATTCTATGCGGTTGTTCAGGAAACTGGCATCCAAACCAATGTTAGTATTCTTAGAGCGTTCCCAAGTAAGTTGCGAATTTGACAGTTTCTCCGGATAATAATAAGAGGTAATTTCTTCCGAACCCAGTCCAATAGTTCCTTGTTGAAGAATAGACCAGGAGCTATATGCGTCGATACCTGCCGCACCGGTTTCACCGTAACCTACACGAAGTTTCAGGTTACTCAGCCAATCTTGTGTAGATTCCATGAAACGCTCATCCGAAATGCGCCATCCGGCAGAAAAAGCAGGGAAGGTATCCCAACGTACGTCTTTCGCCAACTTAGAGTTTCCATCGTGACGAACGGAAGCTGTAAGAATAATTCAAACGTCCTACATAACCCATGCTCTTACCCATCTTGTAAGTGGACTCTACGGTAGAGTATGCATTGCCCGGTGCCGCCAAATTGGTCCAATAATAAGTATTAGTTGTGAATCCCTGATTAGCCGCTTTCGCACTATTGTTTGTGTTGTCCGACCAAGTAGACACGGCAGTCAGCGTAAAGTCATGCTCTTCCGCAATCTTAAAATTATAGGAGAGGACGTTTTCCCAAGTATAACCAAATGAATCGGAATTTTTAATACTGGCGTTCACGTATGAACTGTAAGCCGGATTGTGCTCATCGCCTACTGCAGCCTTTCCTGCATCCTGATAGAATTGGTAAGAGCCATATCCCTCGAAATTCTGTTCTTTGTTAAAACTCCAGTTGGCGCTCAGACGTGATTCCAAAGAGAGACCTTTTATTGGAGTGAGCCGCACGTATGGCTGCATATAGAGCTTAAATTTGACGGGATTGTTGCGATAGACGCTTTTGTCGTTATTTAGCAACAGGTTCAATTGGTCGGACCCATCCACCGGATAAACCTTTATAGAACCGTCTTCGTTATACAAAGTTCCGAACGGGTCAGCTCGGAGTGCATTGTCGAGTTTGGAGTAAGCCTTCTCTTGGTCGGAATAAGAAATCTGCGTATGCAAACCGGCGGTAAGCCATTTATTGATTTCCTGATTCACACGGATAGTGGAAGAGTAAAGTTTGTATTCATCGTTGGTATACTGCCCTTGTTCATCCGAATAGTTCAAAGAAAAATAGAGTTGTGTCTTCTCCGTACCGCCACTTACAGACAACGAGTAGTTTTGGGTATGGCCTGTATGTAGAATAGCGTCGGCCCAATCAATCGTAGCCCCTTTTTCCAAAGCTTCCGCAGCTGTATCGCCCTCTATATCATCAATGATAGATCCGCTCTCTACTTGAGCGAGTTTACGGGTGTACACCCACTGGTAACCGTTATTCATCTCAGGCAAAGTAGCCCATCCATTGAAACCAATATACGAGTCGAAATTGATGGATACTTTACCGGGTTTACCCTTCTTCGTAGTAATAATGATAACACCATTCGAACCAGATGAACCGTAAACCGCTGTGGACGAAGCATCCTTCAGCACCTCGATGCTTTCAATGTCGTTCGGGTTCAGTGTCGCATAGTCGCCGGGCATGCCGTCAATGATAAAGAGCGGATTGCCGCTAGCATTGAACGAGCGGTTACCACGCAACTGTAAATCGACGCCTTTACCTGCCTGACCCGAACTTTTGGTAATATCCAAACCAGCCACACGTCCCTGTAAAGCTTCCATAGGATTGACAGCCGGAGTCATTTTGATAACATCGCTCTTTACAGAGGATACAGCACCTGTCAAATCGCGTTTCTTCACCGTACCATAGCCAACTACCACCACTTCATCTAACAGCTTGTTGTCGGGCTTAAGCGTTATGGAAAGCTCCCGTTGGTTACCTACTTTGATGTTTTGAGTCTGATAGCCAATGTAAGAAACCACCAGAGTGGCATTGGCCGGAACATTAAGAGAGAATTTACCGTCGAAGTCCGTAACGGTTCCCGTAGTGGTACCTTTTACTTGTACGGATACTCCAATGAGCGGTTCACCGATTTCATCAATCACCGTACCGATTACGGTTCTCGTTTGGTTAACAACTTGGGTATTAGCTAAATTTACCCCCCCCCAGAGGAGTTTCAGCCATCATCGGATGAGCGAATGTCATCATTGCTGCCGACAATCCCCAGACAAGGAAACTACGTCCTCCTGCACTTGTCAAGAAGTGCACCGTCTTCTGATTCTTTTTCATGTTTTTCGTGGTTAACAAAATATTAGTCTAACGGTGTGTTTTCTACACCACTTTGCAAAGATATATAAAGGAATTTAAAAATGCACAGTTTTCTTTTAAAAAAATCTTACTTTCATAAATCAAGCTCTAGATAAAGATTTTTTCTTGCAGAATCATTATTGGTATCCAGTAAAAGTTTAAAGCATCAAAAATTCCAGCCCGTAGTACCTATAAACAGGAGCAGTAGACAATTTTTCTAGAAAGCAAGCCCTTTTCCGTAAGAAGTATTCTTTTTTAGCGGACAATCCTCATCGCTCTTTTATCATTTTTCTCTGGATTTTATCCTTCTTGTCCCCACTTTCAGGGTCACTACAGGGAATCCATCTTCGTTTTTCAAAAATCGCGCAACAACAGTTCACAAGTAAAGTTTCCGATAAACATTTCATTGAGTCCGCTATCTGAAGTGGACTCATGTGTTAGCTTTTCAATTCAACCAATAGGTAACTCCTTATATCAAGTTATAAAGCGTATGGTTTCATTATGGCAAAGAAACTCCTTCTTCATTCAAATCTAGCCAGTTAGAATATAGAGTTCCTGTTACATTCTTTTTGGCATTCAAATCTATGAAAAGGATGTTTTTGAGTTTCACACGTACCCTTTTAAAGTTCTTCCTAATTTCCTTTTTGATGGGTAACACTCCAAAATCCTCACATAATAGATAAGGTAAATGTACTCCATAAGTTTTTGATAAAGGTTGAAGTTTTAATATGCTGTTTTGCCCAAACGAGAAAAATGGATTGATACAACCTTCTATTACTGTTCCATCGTTTTTCTCCAGTTCGGGAACCAATATACAATGATAAATGACTGCCCTGTCACCATTTGCCGTAATAGGAACACTATATGATACGGCATTCCCTTTATTAAATAAAGTAGTTTTAAAATAGGCCTCTTCAGTCAGTCTCCCCGCAGGCTTGACAAGTTCTAAATTTAAAGAGAACAAATTCTCAATTCTCTGTGTCTCTTGCGCTTTGATACTATAACTTGCAAGCACTAATATTGCAAGTATGGATAACATTTGCTTCATAATTATCTTTCTTTTATTTGTTTTAATAAATCCTTATAATGTTCCAATTTTTGTTCTGTTTCTTTTCTATAATCATCAGACATTAAATTTCCATATTCTTCAAGCTGAAGACTATAAGCATGTACGTCACCCGCTATTTTATTTATATTCGCTTGAATAGGTATCTTGAATTCTTGATTATATGAACGATAGAAGTAATCATAACCATACATTTGTTTTAACTCTTCCCAAGCTTTTTCTTGTTGAGGATTTCTTGAGGATAGTGGTATGCCCTTTTCAAGAGCCGCCTTTTCGATATCTTTATTTAGATTATTCATTTCATATTGCGTAAAATACACCTCATAGGGTTGATTTATTATAAATCCATCATTATCCTTTACTATTTTGTACTCTTCTTTATTCTTATCGTCATGATGAATAAACTCATGAAATATCGTAGATTCCATATCTCTACGTGTCAATCCTCTATCAAAAGTTAATCTAAAGACTGTTATTATAGAGCCAGTTGCATTATAGTTCATATAAGCCTTTTTACCAACTTGGGCATTAATAATAATCCGGACATGGCTATAGTTAATATTTCTGCTTTCTAATTTATCTTTTAAGAGGATAGATATAATCTTGTCCAAGAAATTCTCCGGTGTCAGAGGCGTGTTGTCAAAAGAAGGAGGGTTGCCTCCTCCACCTTGGTCCGTATCCTCATACTCCCCCTCGTCCGTATCCGTTCCATCGCCTCCCTCCGGCTCACAGTCACAAGGATATGAATGACAGTTCGGACAACACTGGCAGATGACGAAACCGCATGTGGGGCAATAAATGTCCCAATCCGGATCTGGCTCAGGCTCAGGGCTAGGGTCTACCATCCAGCAGGTGCAGTTGTCTACAGGTTGTCCGCAGAAAGAGCAGGTCAGCTCGTAACACGTACACATATCCTCTGGCCGCCCACACCCAGCGCAGTAATCCACCTCATTTTCTCCATCGGAATAGGAGGAGGCTCGTGTGTCCTTGCGGCTATGAAAGCCGAAACTCAGATGTGCACCGGATACGGTATGTCCATGCGGACTGACTTCACCGGCCGTACCCCGTCTGAGTGCGAACCGATAGACCGCCCGACCACTTTCGTATTTCAGGCCAAACACTAGTTCCCCATTCAAGTGAGAGTTCAACACCAGACCGCTGTAGTTCGTTCCACGCAAGTCCCATCCCAAATCTTCCACTTTCGGATTCCCCCTGTTGCGCAAATACTTGGGCTCGGGAATGTAAGTGATGAGGCGGCTGACACCTCTCTTGCCGAGCTTCCGAACCATCAACTTGAAAGTCACAGGCGTGGCTCTTCTTTTCACCGTCGCACCGGAACGGGCATACACATGGCCGCTCATGGGATGGGAAGGAGCGACGGGAAACATCCAGATGCGGTTCTCCTTGTTATTGAACACCTGGTAGTGTTTCCAGTCTATCGTGAAATCCATCGCATCATAATCGATGTCTGTAGCTGAGCGTGAGGACTTGCCTTCCTTCAAACGGCAGTCAGGCAAAGAGACATGCTTCTCCTCAAACTGTCGACGAAGATACTCTGTAGCTGTTGGTTTGTTATTTGTGGTGGGAGGAGACAAGGAGTCATCCATACAAGCCACCACGATACACAATCCCAAAAGTATGCATATACTTGGAATCAACCAATGTTTTTTCATGATATTTCCATTTTCTTTTTTCTTAATTGTTCTTCATTCTCATGTTGTCGTGGGCTGCTGTTTCTAACAACTCTTTCTGTTTTTACTATGATGAACTTCCCACTTTTGTGTCATGTTTCCATCGGTTTTTCTTTTTAAGGTGATATAATCCGTTATAACTCTCTACTATCCCAATCACTTCTTCCGATAAAACGCTTAAAAACGTTTCTCTAAATATCTCTTCGCATACAGCTTAATACGTTCTACCGTTTCATTCCGCACCGGAGATTTGATATGTAATATTTGCCAAGCTGCTTCTGCCGCCTTTTCCCGCTCTCCGGTTTGCTCATACCATAGAAGCAAGCAATAAGGGGGTTCCACCAGACAAGGCAACAACCGGGAGGCTTCCTTGTAGCACGCTTCAGCCAGCTCGCTTCTACCGGTCTGACGGTAACACTCTCCCAAATCCATATACTTATCAGTTGACGGATAAAGCTGAATTGCCTGTAAAAGGACAGGGATGCACCGTTCGTAATCTTCCATCAAAAATAGGGATTTGGCATAACGGTAAACGAAATCCCGCACATGAATGAGGTGTAGATAACAAGCTTCCGTCTTCTTCAAGGCTTCTTCTTTTCCAGCATAGAAATAATCATCCAACGCATTTTCCGCTTCACAGCGTGGAATAAAGGCGTGAGTTGTTCCGACAAAAAGCAATCCCCACAATCCCCATCCTAACCTATGCAGACAAGATGCATGTCTGAATGAAACAGGAGAAAATGACGCCAGACTGCCAACCACCACACATAATAAAGCAGACAATAAAAACACATTACAAGGATAAGAAAAGCAAGAAAATACCAGCCATCCTACAAGCACCGGAAACAAAAACGGCCACTTTTTCTTCCCCGCACAGCTAAACCATAATGCTCCGATTAGAACACTTACATAAATGAATCCTATACATCCCGTTTCGCAAACGATGCGTAAAGGTTCATTGAATGCAAAACGATTGTTGGAAGTGAAGCTAGAACAGTCTTCTTCCGGATGCATCGCCATATAACGGGCTTGGCAAGGCATATAGCGTTCGGCAAAAGTATTCCAACCGCTACCGAGAATGGGATACTCCTGTATCATTTCTATACAGACGTTCCATATCATGATTCGTCCCCGTGCAGAGGCCGGTTTGTAGAGATATAGCGATCCCGCTAAAAACAAGGCCGTTATGAGAACAAAAACTCCTGCTTCCCATCCTTTTTTCCAATGCGCGCGATGAAGCGACAAAGCGGATACAGCTAATAGAGTGCTTAGCCAGGCCGCACGGGAATCGGACAGTAAAAGCGACAAAGATTGAAGTGACATCATTCCCCACCAAATATATTTTCGTACTCCTTTCGGACGATAATACAGAATATATACCCAGGAAGCTATCACGCAACAAGCCACCAGGCCTCCTAACGTAGCAGGATTCCGAAACATGCCGGTTACAATGAATAATGAATTTTCCGGCGCAATCCATTGCAGCCATTGCAACAATGCTATGATTGACTGTATAGAACCGAATACACTTAAAAGAACAAGCAAGCGTTTTTGATAATGGGGACGAAAAGATAATATACGTGCAGCCAAATATAGATGAATGTACACGACAAATTCCGAAAGAATACCATATTTCCATGCGGCAAAAAGTCCACATGCGAAGAGTAACGAAACGGCTATGTCAAACCATGACAACGAGAGTCTGCCTTTTAACAGAATGGGAATCCAAAGCAACAGTCCCAATGTGCTACACATATATATCGCCCTATACACAGGAATAATGTTCAGCCATTCATTAACCGGTAACATCAAAAATATGATGCCTATATAAATGAATACCAAAAGCTCTTTATGGGCTGTTTTCATAGCTTCTTTGGTTTTATAGCCTTTGTTTTAACGCACTGTAGCTTTAGCGTTTCTTATGTATTTCTCCCCCTATGTAGCAAGCTCAACAGAACAGCAAACCGACATACCGTGGCTTTAACTTATTTTTCGCTTCTCCTTATGCTTATCATAGTATATGTTATCAAAAATCTTCAACTCGTATTGTTTCAAGAATTTTGTACAAATATATAATAAATACTTAAAAAACAAATAGTCGAACGGATAATTATTGCTTTCGTGCATTCATGGGCATGCATGTTCATCATAAAGAATACATGACTCCACTTTAAAAAGTGGATTAACTTTAAATTAAACATATGCCTTGGAAAGTT
>ERZ839767.444-NODE-444-length-73192-cov-14.088273_pt1 | contig 73192 bp, 49 predicted proteins | sample MGYA00519879_ERZ839767 | MGnify/ENA primary metagenome ERZ839767 (study PRJEB31850, sample SAMEA3708852) | human gut metagenome | biome: human gut; feature: human-associated habitat; material: faeces | place: China | collected 2014 ...
CAAAATCGTAAGCACGTTCGCCCTGGTCGGCAAGATCGATGCCGCCGACTTCCTGGGCTTCGGTGACGCGCCAGCCGATCGTCTTCTCCAGAGCGAAGGCGATGATGCCGGTGATGACGGCGGACCAGACGATGGCCACGAGAGCGACGATGATCTGGACGACCAGCTGCCTCCAGTCGCCGCCTGCGAACAGGCCGGTGCCTTCGCCGAAGAAGCCGATGAGCACGGTGCCGGTGAAGCCGCCAACGCCGTGGACGCCGACGACGTCGAGGGAATCGTCATAGCCGAGCTTGAACTTCAGACCGCAGGCCAGGCAGGTGAGCACACCGGCGATGGCGCCGAGGACGATGGCCCACAGCGGGGAGACCACATCGGCGGCCGGGGTGATGGCGACGAGGCCCGCGACGATGCCGGAAGCGGCACCCATTGCGGTGTAGTGGCCGGTGCGGATCTTCTCGGTGAAGCCCCAGGAGAGCATTGCCGCAGCGGTTGCAGCGGACGTGGAAACCCACGCGTAGCCGGCGGTGCCGTTGGCTGCGAAGGCGGAACCGGCGTTGAAGCCGAACCAGCCGAACCACAGCAGGAAGGCGCCGAGCATGACGAACGGAACATTGTGCGGGCGGAACGGCTGCGTGCCGAAGCCCTTACGCTTGCCGATGATCAGCACGATGACCAGAGCGGCGACTGCGGCGTTGATGTGGACGACCGTACCACCTGCGAAATCGTGGGCGGCTGCGCCGATCGCCTGGGAAATGGCGCCGTCAGCGGACAGCAGGCCGCCATTCCACACCATGTGAGCGAGCGGAGCGTAATCGAACGTGATCCACAGCGCCACGAAAATCATCCACGTGGAGTACTTCACACGTTCGGCGATGGCGCCGCAGATCAACGCGACGGTGATCATGGCGAACGCGGACTGGAAGGCCACGTCGACGCTGACCGGGTAGTTGTTGCCGTTCAGTGCGGCCGATGTGAAGACGCCCTTATCGGAAACCATGGTGTCCTTCAGCAGGAAGCCGGTTGCCGGGTCGCCGAAGATGCCGCCGACCGAGGTGCCGGCGTAGGCGATCGACCAACCCCACAGCACCCACATGATCATCGTGACGGACAGTGCGGCCGCCTCCATGATCATCATATTCAGCACGGCCTTGGCGCGGACCATGCCACCATAGAAGAACGCCACACCAGGCGTCATGAGGAACACAAGGGACGCGGAAGTCAATATCCACGCGGCATTTCCAGAATCAAGCTGGCCCATGTCACCCTCCTCTTTCTTTCTCTATATTTGGTTCAACATTTCCGTCCCCATCGTGTGGGGCTGACAGAACGATATGGAACGCCGGCCGCGTTTTGAAAACGTTACGACGTGTTACGCCAACGTAACGCCATCCGCGCGAAACGTCAACCTACGCCGAAAAATGGCGGAATTCCAACGAAACTGGCGGTACGGAAATACGGAAGGCATAATCGCCCGGCAATCGCAATATGAAATTGCGACGGTGGACGGAAGCGGCGGGCAACGCTGCGGACGGAGTAAGTTGGGTAGCTGAAACTTACGGAACACGCGTGGCACGCGACGGGAGAACGCCGCGTACGGCGAGCGCGTGGCATGTACACCGAACGCGCGGTGCGGCGAACGTATGACGCGCGTAACGAGAGAGCGGCGAGGACCATGGCAACGTTCATCATTTCACTGTGCGCCATTTTGATGCTGACCACGGTTTCCGGGCTGATCTGCCGCAAAGCGCAGCTGCCGGAAGTGATCGGGCAGATCCTCGTCGGCATTCTCGTGGGCCCTTCGCTGCTGGGCGTGATGCACATGAGCGATTCGCTGTCATTGTTCAGCGACCTCGGCATCATCATCCTCATGTTTTTGGGCGGTGTCGGCTGCGACCTGCAGTTGCTGAAGAAATATTCGAAGGCGGCGGTCATCATCGCGTGCATGGGCGTGGTGTTCCCCGTGGCGGTGATGGGTGGAGTGAGCCTGCTGTTTGGCTTCAAGCCGATTCCGGCTGCGTTCATCGGCGTGGTGTTCTCCGCCACGTCCGTGTCGATTTCCGTGGCGGTGCTGAAGGAAGCCGGACTGCTTGATTCGAAGGAAGGCGTGTCGATTCTCGGCGCGGCCGTGGCTGACGATGTGATCGGCGTGATCCTGCTGTCCGTGATGTGCACGCTCGTCAACACCGGCAGCGTGGACGTGGCAGGGCTGGGTTTGATTCTGCTCAAGCAGGTGCTGTTCTTTGTGGCGGCCGCCGTGGTGGTGGTTTGGGTGGCGCCGGCGCTGATGACGCTGGCTGGCGTGCTGAAGGCGCCGTCCGGCATCGCGGTGATGGCCGTGATCATCTGCCTGGCGATGGCGTGGGCGTCGAATCTGGCCGGGTTGAGCTACGCGGTGGGCGCGTTTTTCGCCGGCATCGCGGTAAGCAACAGCGATTACGCGGAGGACGCGGACCGGTATATCGAGCCGGTTGGAGACACGTTGTTCGTGCCGGTGTTCTTCGTGGGCATCGGCCTGCAGACCACAGGCGTGGACGATACGAAGATGATTGTGTTCATTGCGATCATGACGGTTCTCGGCGTGATCACGAAGGTCGTCGGCTGCGGTTTGGGTGGCCGCATGGCCGGTTTTGGCGGCGCTTCGGCGCTGATGATCGGCGCGGGCATGGTACCGCGTGGCGAGATGGCGTTGATTACCGCGCAAATCGGCTTCAACGAGCATGTGCTCGGCAGCGAATACTATTCGACGATCATCTTCATCATTTCACTGGTGACGCTGGTCGCGCCGCTGCTGCTGAAGCTGACGATCCGGAAGGTGCCGGGAGTGGGGGCTGCGGCTGCCGGTGCGGCTGGCGCTGAGCAGTAATCGCAATACGAAAACCTCCCGCCACGCACGGAACGTGACGGGAGGTTTTCGCTACGGAAATCGCAAATCCGGAAAATATGGGAACGTCAGGCGAGGATACCGTCGACGAAGCCTTCCGGATCGAACGGGGCGAGGTCGTCCGGGCCTTCGCCCAGGCCGACAAGCTTGACGGGCACGCCAAGCTCCTTCTGCACGGAAATCACGATGCCGCCCTTGGCGGAGCCGTCGAGCTTGGAGAGCACCACACCGGTGATGCCGATCGCTTCGGCGAACACCTTGGCCTGCGTCATGCCATTCTGGCCGGTGGTGGCGTCGAGCACGAGCAACACCTCGTCGACCGGAAGGTTCTTTTCGGTAACGCGGCGGATCTTGCCGAGCTCGTCCATGAGGTTCGCCTTGTTCTGCAGGCGGCCCGCAGTGTCGATGATGAGCACGTCGGCGTTCTCTTCCTTGGCCTTGGCACTGGCCTCGAATGCGACGGACGCCGGATCGGCGCCGTCCTTGTCGGAACGCACGACCGGGACACCGACCTTGGCACCCCAAGTTTCCAACTGGTCGGCGGCCGCCGCGCGGAAGGTATCGGCAGCGCCCAACATGACCTGCTTGCCTTCGGAAACAAGCAGGCGGGAAAGCTTGCCCGCAGTGGTGGTTTTGCCCGTGCCGTTCACACCGACCATGATGATGACGCTTGGTTTGTTGGCACCCTCCTTATTGGCATTGAGGCGGCGATCCGTGTCAGTGCCTACGAGCTTCAACAGCTTGTCCTTCAGCGCAGCACGCACTTCGTCCGGATCGGACTGGCCTGCGATTCGGGCGTCGTTGCGCAGTTCCTCGACGAGCTGTTCGCTGGCTTCCGCGCCCACGTCGGCAAGCAGGAGGGTGTCTTCGACGTCTTCCCAGTCGGCTTCGGAAAGCTGATCCTTCGCAAGAATGTTGAACAGAGCCTTGCCGAACGGATTGCCGGATTTCGACAGGCGCGCCTTAAGACGCTGCATGCGCGTGCCGGCGGATTCGGGGGTTTCATGAGCCGGTTCGGGCCTGGCTTCGGTGGCTGGTGCAGGAGCCGCCGTTTCAGAAGAGGAAGCTTGAGCTGAGGACTTCTGCTGACTTTCAGCCGGAGCTTTTTCAGCTGCATCAACATTGGAATCAACGGACGGCTTCACCGTGGAAGAATCAGCCGCAGCCGACTTTGCTTCCGCGGCAAGACGGGCGTCAGCCTTGGCTTTCGCATCCTCCGTGGACTTATCGACGGCGTTCTTGCGGGTCTTACCGAGCCACCAACCGCCAATCGCCAGAATTGCCGCGATAACGACAACGGCGACAATCGCAATAATCACATTCGTATCCATGGCTCCAGCCTAAAAAGCGCAACGGACACACCGGCTCCGCCCCGCGGACGCACCACGAATGTCCGATTCACCAGAATCGGACAACAAACCATCCGAATCCGACGTGCAGATGACCGATTCGGGAGAAACGGACAAGTAGACAACGCCATACGCACCACAGTTGTCCGATTCACCAGAATCGGACAGACTATCCACGGGGCATGAAAAACTGGACGGCATGGCCAATACATCCAGAATGACGTCGTATCAGCGGCGCGAGCAGCTCATCGAAATCGGTCGTTCGCTGTTCGCGTCGAAGGGGTTCGAAGCAGTGAGCGTGGAGGAGATCGCCGCCACCGCGAAAGTGTCGAAACCCATTGTGTACGAGCATTTCGGAGGCAAAGAGGGCCTGTACGCTGTGGTGGTGGACCGCGAAATGCGCGCCCTTACCGACACGCTCGTCAACGCGCTCTCCGACCCACAAGCGCACCCCCGTCAAATCGTGGAACGCACGGCGCTGGCACTGCTCACCTATGTTGAGGAGAATGCCGAAGGATTCCGAGTGCTCACCCGCGATTCGCCGAAAACCGATCCGGCCAGCTCGTTCAATTCGCTTTTGGGAGACATCGCCCTGCGCGTGGAAGACATTCTCGCCGAAGCGTTCAAACGCCAGCACCTGCCGGCCAAGGGCGTGCCATACTACGCGCAGATGCTCATCGGCATGACCGTATATACCTGCCAGTATTGGGCGGACCAGCGCAAACTCAGTAAAGAGCAGATTGCCGCGCACATCGTGAATCTGGCCTGGCATGGCTTGAGCCGCATGGAAGCCAAGCCGGAACTGCGTTTCGAAAGCGACAAAGCCACAAAAGAGGCGGAAAAGCAGGAAAGGCGCGAAATCAAGGAAATCGCGAAACGCGAGCGCAAGGCCGCAAAAGAGGCACAATCACAAAACAATACGGAAAGCCCAGCCGAGCAGAACGCTGAACAGAATACCGAACAAGGCGCAGCCGGAAGCCAAGGCACGCAAGCCGAACAGCAGTCGTAAAACCCAGCCGCCCCCAGTCATCGCAAGCATCGCAGCCAACGCCAACAGGCGCCAGACGCAAGAATCGAACAGTACCAGCAACAGGGGAATCGCAAGCATCGCACAAGCCAACAAGCATCGACGAAAACTTACAAATTGTCAACAACGGTACCCTTAAGGGAAATTTCAGGTGCAGATTGCGCTATTCAGGGTGCCTATTGCGTACAAACCGTTCCCCTGAAGCGAACAAGGTGCTACGTTAGTTTCGTTACGCAGTGACCACGCGCCGCGCGCGGCAGGTCACCTCGTCCTACCAAGGAAGACTATGCAGGAGAAGAAGACGCTCACCTTCGTGGTGCCCGCGTACAACATGACCGAATATTTGGAACGATGCGTCATGTCGTTAATCGCAGCGAAGCGCAACGACGACATCGAAGTGCTGATCGTGGATGACGGCTCGTCCGACGGCACGCTGGAAATGGCACAGAAATTCGAAGCCCGCTATCCAGGCATCGTGCGCGCCATCCACCAAGAGAACAAGGGGCATGGCGGAGCCGTCAACACCGGCATCGCGGCGGCAAGCGGCATGTACGTGAAGGTTGTTGACGCCGACGATTGGGTTGGCCCCGAATCGCTCGAACAGGTCATGGCCGTGCTGCGCGAAGAGGCCGATTCCACCGAGCCGATCGACATGCTCGTCACTAATTATGTGTATGACAAGGTTGGCAAACGCAACAAGCATGTGGTGAACTTCCGCCATGCCATGAAGGCCGGCGAGCGCCTGACCTGGAACGATCTTGGGCATTTCGGCTTGGCTGAATACATTCTCATGCACGCGCTGACGTACCGCACCGCCGTGGTGCGAGAGTCCGGCATGCAGCTGCCGGAGCACACGTTCTACGTGGACTTCATTTACGCGTACCAACCGTTCCCGTGGGTGAAGACCATGAAGTATTTGGATACGCCGTTCTACCACTATTTCATCGGTCGCGACGGCCAGAGCGTGCAGACCGACGTGATGATCCGCCGCGTCGACCAGCTGCGCCTCGTCAACCAGTGCATGGTGCGTGCAACTCCGGAACGCGGCACGGTGCCGGACGGCCTGTACCGTTATATGATCCACTTCCTGGCGATTGAAAGTTCCGTGGCAAGTGTGTTCATGATTTTGTCTCGCGATCCGGAAAATTATGAGAAGAAAAAGGATATGTGGGACGACATTAAGGCGTACTCCCCCACTATTTACAAGGATGTGCGCAAGAAGGCCATGTCTCGTGCGTTGAATTTGCGCGGGTCGATCGGTCGTTTCGTGATTCGCAAGGGGTATTTCGTGGCGGAACACGTCGTCGGGTTCAACTGATCGCGATTTCCGACGATTTGATGGTCAATCGACGGTCTAGATAGCACTATCTGCCTTATATATGGCAGATGCCCTTGATAGCAAGGTGACTTAGAGGGTATATTTTACCCCCGAAATCGCCTTGCCTACAAGCACGAGTGCCATATATATAAGCGAAATGCCTCGTGTCAGCTCTTGAAATCTGCCATATATAAGCGAGATATGGGCAAAAACTGACGTACGAGGATGCGGATGCAGCCGTGAGGCTGTCGGGAGCAGTACTGACGCTTCCAACAGCCTGCGTTCATGCGGAATGCTCCGAGCGCGGAAACTTGGCCCATTGGGACGGGTTTTGCCGGATTTCGGGGCTTTATGCTTAGTTCCAGCGGTCGGACATGGCGAAACTGTTGTGCATGAGATTGCTGGACGTGTAGAGCACGTCGTTGAGCAGTTTCGTAACGTGAGTGCGCAAATATTCCGCCATTTCTTCGTTGGACTGCTGCAGTTTTGCGATAATTGCAATACTTGCGTTTTCCGTAATCTCCGCGGCCCCTGCACGCTCCTGCGATTCGGACACGCTCGTTTGCGCGGACATCTCACGCAATTCGGCATCAGTACGTTCCACCAGACGATGGCCGTAAGCGCGGGCCGATTCCGCAAATCCTTCGATCGCATTGCTGGTTTCGTAGAAATGCGCGTCGGCGAGCGCGGCGATCAAACGGTTCGCCCAGTACAGGTTGCCGGTCGAGACTTCCGGCGTGGTGTCACGCAGGTAGGCGGGCGTATCGTCGACGTTCGCATAGAACGGCGTGGCCGCGGTGAAGGGGCCGGAACCGTATGAGATCCACATGATCGAACGGCTTGCCTCCGGCGCGTACGGACGAATCTGCATGGCCACCATATGCCCGGTGCGGTTGATGCCGATCGGACGGTAGCGATGGCGGCTTTCCGGCGTCCCGAGCGTACCGTACGGATCGTAAGGGGTCCCCTCGAAGTGTGCACTCATCAGGAAGTCGACGTCTTCGAGCGTCACAGCGTTCTCAGGCACACGACACCACGGAATATCGTCGGATGCGGGCGTGTAGCGGGCGGCCGGCGAATCCCAGTCCTCGCTTGGATTGAGGTGGCGCTGCATATACCAGGCACGCGGCGTGTTGTAGATGCGGTCTTTGGTGGTGGCGGTACCGAAAGCCGTGCGCGGATTGAAATGGTTGTGACCCAGCGCCGCGCCGCTACTGCTATTGCCACCGCCGTTCATGCTGGCGTTTCCGAAAACGCTCGTCGGCTGGAATCCGAAGCCGCTACTCGCACCCGCGCTCATAGTGCGGTCAAGGTGGTGCGCGTCCATGAATTCGCGCAGATCGGCACTGCACATGAACTCGCGTTGGGTGCTGAAGGCGTCGTCGAAGTCGAAATCGTCGATGCCGAGCTGGTTGGGGATGGTCGCATAGCAGTCGTCCGGCACGCGGCGGGCGATCCAATGGTGCCCGCCGATTGTTTCGACGTACCAGATTTCGTTTACGTCGGAAATGATGATGCCGTTCGATTCGTAGGTGCCGTATGTTTCAAGCAGTTCGGCGAGACGTGCGACGCCTTCGCGCGCCGTGGTTACGTAAGGCAGCACAAGGGTGATGATGTCTTCCTCTCCGATTCCACCCGGAATTTCAGGGGTATCAGCGGCTTCGTTCGCCGGTTGCAGTTCAACGAGTGGATCAGCGGCCAGCACGCGCTCGTTGACTGCGATGGTTTCAGTGGCGCTCATCGCCACATTGTGCTCGTTGACGCCCGCTTCCGCGAGAATTCCGCGATTCGGCAGCACGTTCGGCACAATGCTGTATCGGCATGGATTGTCTGGAAGGTCAATTTCGACATGACTGAGCACACTGCGGTAATGTCTCGGCTGGTCTTGCGGTGCTACCGCAATGAATTTCTTGGGATCGTAACGTCCGGAACCGGAATCATCGTCGCGTGCGATGATGGTGGATCCGTCGTAGCTGGCTTTCTTGCCTACAAGAATCGTGGTACATGACATGCGTTCCACTGTACGAGCAGATATGCAGAAATGACGCTGCGATTCGCGAGAATTCGATGATGATTCGGCGATGACTTGGTGATAATCCACGTTTTTTGTTACTTACAGCTGATTCGTGTGGCGTTTTGCGTAAATATGCTGTATACTGTCTCCTTGTTGCCCCTCTAGCTCAACGGTTAGAGCAGCGTCCTTTTAAGTCGTGGGTTGTGGGTTCGAATCCCACGGGGGGCACCGCGAAACCCTTGGAAACATTAGCTTCCAAGGGTTTTTCAATTCCCGCGATTTTTTGGCTCCAGACGCAATTAGTCGCACTCACATTGTTCGCACCCCAAACACGGATTGTCACATCATCATCCGCGCCGGTAAACACCCTGCCGTCGCCATCATCGGATTCCTCACCCTTACAGGCAAGACGCCTTGCCGGGATGGCGCCTTGCCGATTCCAAAAGGCTTCCGCCAATACAGTGGCAATAGGAAAGTGGGAAATCGAGAAAAGATTGCAATTCCAACGAACACGCCCTAGCCTCTTGAAAAAGTCGCTAGGGGGCAGCTATCATAGTCCTTCGGAATTCTTATGAAGGGGAACTCCACGCATTCAGGGCGGTATTTCGAAGGCATCGCTTTGGGGCAATTAGTTACGTAACTAAGAAAGGGTTTCCCCAAATGTCTTTTAGCAAAAAGATTATTGCGGGCGTTGCAGCTGTAGCGACTCTGGCTGCCTTGGCACCGGCAGTCGCAATGGCCGAAGGTAATCAGAACCAGAACTCGGCCGTGTCCACTCAGAGCGACTCCACGATCGTCGAAGTCTCGTTCTATGCCGCAGATGGCACTTTTATCCAGAACGTCGGCAACCCAAAGGGCACCGCGTTCTCCTTGTTCTCCTCGAGTGCCAAAGCACCCTCCATCGAGGGCAAGACCTTCACCGGCTGGGCTTACTCCGAGGGCACCATGCTCAAGGAAACCGAGCAGGTGTTCACGAACATCTCCGTCTACGCGACGTACGCGGATACCCCGGCACAGGATGACAACACTCAGTACACCGTCTCCTTCTACGCCGGCACCGACAAGCTCATCCAGACCGTGAGCTACTACGCCAAGGACCACTTCAAGTTCTCCACCTACGCCGCAGGCATCCAGGCACCGGCCGTCGAAGGCAAGATCTTCACCGGATGGGGCTTCGCCTCCAACGACGGCGACGTCGCAGTCGACCCGGACGCAGAAGTGACCGGCGACTGGGCAGTGTACGCCATGTACAAGGACGCTCCGACCGAGGATGACACCACCCAGAACGTGGTCTCCTTCTACGCAGGCACCGACAAGCTCATCCAGACCGTCGGCTACTACGCCAAGGACAAGGTCAAGTTCTCCCAGTACGCGCTGGGCATCCAGGCACCGGCCGTCGAGGGCAAGATCTTCACCGGCTGGGGCTTCGCCTCCAACGACGGCGACGTTCCGGTCGATCCAGACATGGTCGTGACCGGCAACTGGGCAGTGTACGCCATGTACAAGGACGCTCCGACCGACGACTCCAAGAAGGATGACAGCAAGCCGGCCGACACCACCAAGAAGAATGACACCAAGGGCAACACCAAGAAGACCGTTGCCCAGAAGATCAAGAAGGCCGTTCTCGGCAACACCGGCGCTACCGTTGGTGGCGTTGCGGTGTTCGCCGTGATCGCCCTGCTCGGCTTCGCCGGCATCACCGTGCTCCGCAAGCGCGCCTGAGTCTAACTCAGTCAAGGTGGCATTCGCCTGAAAGCGATTAATTTGGCTCCGTGCAACGACTTCCCCTGGAGTACTTGCGCGGAGCCAAATTGCCGTATTTAATGGCACGTTATGGCTTCATTGAACACACCCTGCAATAAGGTCGCCGACATAGCTAAGGGTGTATAAGATAAGACTTGGCTGGCTGCCGGCGAGGGCTATACCTCAAACGCAGTTGATAGGTGAGGAAGAGCCTTCGAAAACACTTCTTCACCCTGATGCGCTGCCCTAGCCAGCGACCAACCATCCACCCCTGGGAATCGTACGATTTCCAGGGGTTTCCTGTATTCAGCGGAAAACCGCCGAACCTCAGCATACCGTAGAGCCAATTCCCGCGAATATGCTCACAGCCCCCTCAGAATTTCCTGTCAGCCCAACAGTCCTTAAGACAGTAGGCAAATCGGAATCATCAAGGTTGTTCAACACGCCCACGCAAATTCGCGCTACGCATACTCATCATTTTAGGGGGGGGTGACAACTGAGGTCATTTGCGGTATATTACCGGTGTTTTACATATGAATAAACAGTTTTCGCCGTGCCATCAGGCAGGCATTGACGTCACCAAGCCACCCACCCCTATATACAACCCTCTCCATAAAACACGCACGACATGCGCGCGGACGTGAATTCCGTGGTTTGGGGTACACTAGACATATTCGAACAAACGTTCGTATTTTGGGGAATTCTGGGGAATTCCCCACTATATACAGTGAGGAAACTCACGACACACCACTACCTGTAGTGTGTATGCTAGATAGTGGCTTGCGTAAGCGAGCATAACCGAAGAACGTGGCCGACACGGCTTTCGCAAACGACGGAAGCCATTTTTGCATAGGGAGGAAATCGAATGACCGTGACCGTCTTCACCAATCCGAGCAACCCGCAATGCGAAGCCACCGAACAAGAGCTCGCAAAGCTGGGCGTGCGTTACGACACCGTTGATCTGACGAAGAACCCGTCCACCTTCGAACAGATCAAAAACGCTGGCTTCAAGCAGATTCCGGTCGTCATCTCACCGAACTCCTCATGGAGTGGACATAGGCCGGATCTCATCCGCCAGCTCGCGCAAAGCTTCGCCGCCTAAGCGCGTAGAAGTCGCAGGGCACCGAGTCCACAAAGGCAGTGCGGGCACAGGTCACATGCAGCCGTGCACGGCGCAACCAATAGCGGACGCACCATACACGTTCTTCCACAAAGCTTCGCCATCTAGCCCATAAAGCAGTCATCCATAAAACAGTCAGACACTACATGCGGCCGGCCGTGGACGGGTCGAGCGTCATGGTCTGGAACCGATTGGCCATGAAGTCGTCGTCGAAATACGTGGCGAAGAATTGCGAAACGGGCGAATCCTGCGCAATACCCGCCATACGCGAATACCAGGAATCCAGCGCCATCAACGTCATCACGCCATCAACGAAAATCAGCGCGAAACACACCGCCGTCAACGTATAGCGAATCTTCCACGGAATACGCTGAATCATCGCAAGCAAATGCGGCAGAATCAGCTTCACCCACACCAAGCCGAGTATTCCCCAGAAAAACATGTATTTGCCGGATGTGCGCCCATCAATCGACAGCCATTGACCCGTGTAATCCCACGCGCGAATACCGAACGCAACCTCCATGAACCAGCTGGTGAAATATTCGAACGCGCCGCCAATCACCGCACTGGCGCAGAAGATCAGCATCCAATTCGACCGCCACAAGTGGTTGAGCAATACCGTCAGGATCACCGCGCCAAAGCCGTAGATCGGCGAGAATGGCCCCCACAAAAATCCGGCGCGATCCTGCCATTCGCCGAACAGCACATAGTGGTATAGCGTCTCCACTACCAGACCGAACACGCATCCGACCACAAACAGCCAAAACAGGTTGAAGAAATCAAGCGAAATATAGCCCTTGCCGGTCAGATCACGGCCGGCCATACCCTTCGAAACAGCCGTCTCATACTCGCTGCGCGCATCCAAACGACGAAGCGCGAACTGCAAACGTCGCTCCTCGCGCAGCGACGGATCAGCCGTGATATGCAACGCAACCAATACAAGCAGCTGCACGGTCGGACTGATCAGATTCACGCCCAAACCCTGCAACGACAACGACAATAGGCCTTCCGCAAGCGTGAGCGGAATCATCAGATACGTCCATTGCGCGATATGCCGACGCTTGTTGAGAATCAGCAGCATGCCGAAAATCGCAAGGCATGCGGTGGAGACCAGCAGCACCACAGCATGAATAACCGACAGAATAGTGGTGAGATTCAGCGCGCCAAACGCCAGTTTGCCGGAAAGCGCGGCGTGGACTGCATACAGGCAGGAAATCACGATGATCGGCAACGTCACCACGCCTTCGATCAACATGACGATGCCGTAAATACGTGCAATCAGCGGCAGCCTGCGGTCAGCAGGATTACCGTCATCTTCCGCCGATTGCGATTGCGCAATGATGCCGGCCTCTTCGATTGCTGCGATTTCGGTTTCGTCGGCGATGGCCTCGCTCACATCTTCAATCTTGCTCATGCTTGTTCGTCCTTCCCAGAACAACGCTACCAAAACCCAATCGCAGTGCGCTACACGAGATGATTGTTTGCGCGCAACGCGCACAACCTGCGATTTCTGCCTGCGCAAGTCACATGTCATCCCGCAATCACAAGATGCGCAGACAGCAGACTCGACTTGCGCAGACACAGAAGGCAAGTTGCGCGGTCTCCAACAGCAAGATTCACAGTCCTGCCGCGGTTTGTCGTGTTTATTTCAGCCATGGGTGGATCGTATTTACGCCTGTGCCCAAATTTGTCCGAGAGCGGGTATTACGATACGGGAGGCGTAGCGCTACGAATAACGTATCGCTACGCGCGAACACGGTCGAACATCCATTGGACTGGGGAGACAATGCGCAACGTACTGCAGATTCTGCGTCGTGACCTCAAACGACTCGTCACCGTACCTGCCGCCTGGGTCATCATGATCGGTATAACCATCATTCCGCCGCTGTACGCATGGTTCAACATCTACGGATTCTGGAATCCGTATGGCAATACCCAAGGTATCAAAGTTGCCGTGGCCAACGTCGACAAAGGCACCGACAACGCCCTGCTCGGCAAAATGAACCTCGGCGACCAGATCGAAGACACGCTGAAAGACAACGACCAGCTTGGCTGGGAATTCATGGGCAAGGCCGAAGCGATGGAAGCGGTACAGTCCGGCGACTGCTATGCGGCGATCATCATCCCCTCCGATTTCAGCGAGGATCTCGCCAACGTCGTGACCGACAGCAAGAACCGGCCGACGCTGGAATACTATGTCAACGAAAAATCGAGCCCGATCTCCCCGAAAATCACCGACCAAGGCGCGACCACCGTTGATCGTACCGTCAACAACACCTTCGTCTCCACCGTCAGCGAAGTGCTCACTAAAGCCGTGAACTCCGCGAATGGCACCATCAACGGCAAAACCAACTCCTTCGTCAACGAAACCACAGCAGAACTCGACAAAACCCAGAAGAACGTAAGCCTCATCCGCTCCACCATCGAAGATCTTGACGCACAGCTCGCCAACGTGCCGCAACAAACGCAATCCGCCCGTCAGGCAATGAACGACGTGCAGCTGGCCGCAGCAAGCGCGGGCAAGGGCCTGGCGAACACCGCCACCGCCATCGGCACCGCACAAAACGGCCTCAATACCTTCACGTCCAACGCCAACACCGCTTTGGAAAACGGTTCCGGCCTGATTTCGCAGGCCGCCAGCGACACCACCACCAGCATCAACAAGGTGACCACGGCCGTCTCGTCCGCAAGCGGCACCGCACAGCAGGCCGTCAGCAACATGCAAAGCGTGACCGACAGCAACGCCCAGCTCATCGAGAAGCTCAAGAACGTCAGCGACAACGCACAGTACCAAGACATCATCAAGAAGCTCGAAGACACCAACAACACGGCCGCTGGCACGCTCAACGACCTCAAAACGTTGAGCGAGAACACGCAATCCACGTCCGACAGCGTGTCCAAACTCGCCACCGACTTCAACACCAGCACGCAAAATTCGCTGAAAAGCATGGGAGATGCCCGCAACACGTTGAATTCCGGCGCGCTCCCCCAGCTCAACTCCGGTCTGAGCTCGCTCGCCATGACCGCCGGCACACTGTCCGGCACCGTAACCAGCCAGACCACCGTGGTCAACCAGACCTCCGCCGTGCTCGACCAACTCGACCAGGTGGCGAACGACACCCGCACCACGCTGCAGAACACCGACAAGCAGCTTGAACAGGTGGAGAACAAGCTCATCACCGTCAGCACCGACCTGAAGGCACTCGGCAGCGTCGACATGCTGAGAAGCCTGACCGGCGACAGCTCCCTCGACACAGAGAAAATCGCCTCGTTCATGCAGTCCCCCACCGTGATCGGCACGAAGAACGTGTATCCGATGAACTCCTACGGTTCCGGTATGGCCCCGCTCATGACCAATCTGGCCCTGTGGGTGGGCGCATTCGCCTTCGTGGTGATCTTCAAGGTGGAAGTCGACGATGAAGGCCTCGAAGACCTCGACCTGACCGCTTCCGAAAAGTATTTCGCCCGCTACATGCTGCTCGGCATCATGGGCGCCATCCAAGGCGCGATCACCACCATCGGCAACCTCATCATCGGCGTGCAGACGGTGAACGCGCCGCTGTACATACTTACCGGCGTCATCACGTCGCTGGTATATCTGAGCATCACCTTCGCGCTGTCGACCTCGTTCATGCATATTGGCAAGGGACTGTGCGTCGCGCTGATCATCGTGCAGATTCCGGGCGCTTCCGGCCTGTATCCGATTGAGATGATGCCGAAATTCTTCCGCATGGTCTACCCGTTCGTACCATTCAGTTATTCGATTGACGCGTTCCGTGAGACGATTGCCGGCTTCTACGACGGGCATTGGCTCAAGTCGATTGGCGCGCTACTGATGTTCGCCGTGGCCGCGTTCTTCATCGGACTTGCGATTCGCCCGCTGCTGGTCAATCTCAACCGCCTGTTCGCCCGTCAGATCAAGGAAAGCGACATGATCATCGGCGAGGAAGTGCAGCTTCCGGAACGCGGATACAACGTATCCCAAGCCATTCAGGTGCTTGCCGACAAGGGCGGCTACCGTGAGGCGATCGAGGAACGCGCAAGCCGCTTCGCCGAACTGTATCCGAAGCTCAAGCGTGGCGCGCTGGTTGCCGGTTTCATTGTGCCGGTGATTCTGGTGCTGATCTTCTCCTTCACCAACGGCGAGAAGATCGTGGTGCTTGCCACCTGGATCATCTGGGTGCTGCTCATCATCGGATTCCTGATGGTCATCGAATATATGCGTTTCAGCCTGCAACGCCAGGTGGAACTCGGCAGCCTCAGCGACGAAGCGATTCGCGAACAACTGGTGGAACGCCAAGCTGCAAGGCTGCGCCGCAAGAAGCGTGCGCAACAAATCAGGCGAGACAAGCTGATGCGCAAGGCACAACGAAGAAAACACGAAACCAAACAGGCGATCGCCAACGTCGCAGACACCAGCCAAGCCGATGCCGACGGCATCGCAACACTGGTACAGGCCATGAACGCGACCGGCAACACCGGCACAGCGAGCAACACCAATCCCAACGGTAACAGCGAAAGGAGCAACGCATGAAAAACATCTGGAAACTGTTCGTCGGCGACGTTCGACGCCTGACCAGCAACATCGTCTCCATCATCATCGTTACCGGACTGGTGGTGATTCCAGGCCTGTTCTCCTGGTTCAACGTGAGCGCAAGCTGGGATCCATTCGCCAACACCGGCAATCTGAAATTCGCCGTCGCCAACGACGATGAAGGCTACAAGTCCGATCTCATTCCCGTGAAGATCAGCATCGGCGATCAGGTGGTCAACACCTTGCGCGCCAACGACCAGATGGACTGGACCTTCACCACCAAAAAAGAGGCCATCGACGGCACCAAATCCGGCAAATACTATGCAGCAGTGGTGATTCCGAAGGATTTCAGCACCCGCATGATGACGTTCTTCACCGCGGACGGCGACCATGCCACGCTCACCTACTACAACAACGAGAAGAAGAACGCACTCGCTCCGAAGATCACCGGCCAGGGAGCCGACACCGTGGCAGCACAGATCAACGAAATGTTCTCCGCAACGTTGACGAGCACCGCGCTCAACATCGCCTCGCAGCTGGCCGATGAGCTTGACAAACCGAAATCGCAGGCCACGCTCACCAACTTCAGCAACAACATGGGCAATTTCGCGAATACGCTCACCGACACGTCGTCCGCGTTGACCACGTTCAGCTCGCTGACGTTGAGCGCGCAGAACCTGCTCGACAGTTCCAACAGCCTGCTTTCCAACGTGAGCGGCAGCGCGAAGAACGCCGTCAACGAGCTCAAACAGTCGAAGAACGGCATCAACGATCTGACCGGAGCCGTCAAAACCAGCACGAATGCGCTCAGCACCGCGTTGAGCAGCTCGTCGAACAGCTTCGGCGCTGTCTCCACCGATATTGACAGCGTATTCAACAATGCGGGCACCCAAGCCGGCAATACGGCCACCGCCCTGCGCAATCAGGCTGCGAACGTATCCAAGCAGGCGCAAGGCTATCAGAACATCTACGATGCCCTCGACGAGCTCAGCAACAACAATCTGGTGCCGGAAGTCGCGAAAATCGCCATCAATCATCTCAAAACCAACGTGGGCGCGACCATTACGCAACTCAACGATCTAACGAACTCACTCAACACCAGCGCCGACAATATCGACGCGAAAGTGAGCGACACCACAGCCGACCGCGAGCGCGTGAGCCAGCTTGCCCAGCAGGCGAAGGCCTCCATCGACGGCATCAAAACCGATTTCGACAGCCAGCTCAAGCCGCAGCTCAACGATATTTCCGATTCGATCAGCAGCACGGCCACCGCATTGAGCAGCACGGCCGCCGATCTGAAGGGCGCGTTGGGAGATCTCAACAGCACCACGAAGTCGGCAGGCAAGCAGCTGACCAATATTCGCACGGTGCTTGATTCCACCGCCGAAAGCCTCACTAAGGCGAGCACCGCGCTGTCTTCGTTCAATGGCACGCTTTCCGACGCGCTGAACAGCGGCAATATGGACACCGTCAAGGAAGTGCTCGGCAACAACACCGATTCGCTGGCGGCGGCTCTTGCAGCTCCCGTCCAGGTGAAGCGCACGGCTGTGTTCCCTGTTAAGAATTTCGGCTCGCAACTGGCGCCGTTCTACACGATTCTTCCGTTGTTCGTGGGATCGCTGCTTATGGCCGTAACACTCAAGACCACAGTGTCGCGCAAGAATCGTGAGGAGCTCGACAATCCGAAGCCGCATCAGCTGTTCCTCGGCCATTATGGCGTGTTCGCCGTGATCGCACTGTTGCAGAGCACGTTCTCGCTGGGCGGCGGCCTGCTGTTCCTGCACATTCAGGCGGTGCACCCGTGGCTGTTCATGTTGACCGGCTGGGTGGCCTCCCTCGTGTTCTCGTTCTTCACCTACACGATGGTGGCGAGCTTCGGCAACGTGGGCAAGGCCATTGGCGTGCTGACGCTGGTGTTGCAGATTTCCGGCGCGAACGGCGCGTATCCGCTTGCCGTGCTGCCGAAGATCATCAGCGATATCAGCCCGTTCCTGCCAGCCACGCATGCGATTACGGCATTGCGTGCGGCCATTGCCGGTATTTACAACAATGATTATTGGCATGCGATCGGCTCGCTGCTGCTGTTCCTGATTCCGCTGCTGCTGATTGGCTTGCTGCTGCGTATTCCGCTGGTCAAATTCAATAAGTGGTATGTGGCAAAGGTGGAAAGCACCAAGGTGGTCGCATGATTACCGGAGTGCATGAGGCGGTTTCCGAAACCGTTTCCGATGTGGTTTCCGACGCGGTCAGTGACGTGCATGAGGCCGTTCGCAAGGCGCATAGCCGCCGCGAGCAGCTTCGCGAGCAGACCGATCATAAGATCATGAAGGCCACGCTTGCGATTGTGATTTCCGATGGCGTCGGCGCGGTGACCATTGAAGAGGTCGCCCGTCGTTCCGGTGTTGCGAAAACCACGATTTACCGTCGCTATAAGAATGCGGACGATCTGTTGCGCCGCGTGCAGCTGGAAGTTGCGGGATTGCCGGATTTCAGCGATGTCGAGTTGTCGAAAAACGGTCTGCTGACGATACTGCAACGCATTCAGGGCTGTTTTTTCGACAGTGAGCTTGGTTTGAAAGCCGTCGGTGTGGTGCTTTCTTCCGATAATCCTTCGTTGAATGCGATTGCCGATCAAGTGCTCGTTCCTGCGGAAAAGCGTTTTTCTGAGTTTGTTGAGCGCGGCATGAAGGCCGGTGTGTTCCGCCATGGATTGGATCCGCAATTCCTGTTCAGCACGATACTCGGCTCCATGCTCGCCTGTAAGGCGTTGCATGGCGACGCGAGTATTCCTTGGCCTGAGAACATGACGGCTGTTCTATGGCCCGTTATGGCCGTCTGAAAGGCATTGCAGAGCAGAGTTTTGCACATAGTAGTATCTGAAACTCATGAGCGTCCCCGCTACGGCCTTTAATCACTCTTTGGGTGAGGCTGTAGCCGGAGCGCTCATTGTACGTTGGCAGACTTTTCGCCGCTACTGGCCCTACTGGATCGACGCTTCCTGACGGGCCACGTCCAACGCCTTGTTGAACGCTTCCGACGTCCAGCTGGCACCGGCCACCTTGTCTACCTTGAGGTCTTTGAGCGGTTTGCCGTCCACCACGCCGTTGATGGCTTCGGCGAACGCATTCTGGTGCTTTTTGGAGATGGACGTGAACGGATGCCCGATAACCTCCACATTGGTGACGGTCTGATCTTTGACTGTCACATGCACGTCGATGGTGTCTTCGCCCACCGGCCCGTACTGGCCGTTGATCGAGTAGGTACCGTCGGCGTAGTTGCCGGTGTCTTGCTTGTCGGATGTAGTGCTGTTCGGATCGTCGGCATGGTTTTTGTCGTCCGAATCCGCAGAATCGCCGGAGTCGGTGGCGCTACCGCTGTTCTTCGAATTTTCTTCCTGCGATTGCACGCTTTCGCCGGAATTTCCGGCATATTCATCGTCCATCGGTGTCGCCGTGGGTTCGCCGCATGCCGACAGCAGCGCAAGGCTTGCCGCAGACAGTGCGATTACTTTGATCGCATTCGATGATTCGTTGCTCATGTTCGCTCCGTACGATTCGTCAGTGCTATGGCTTGGATTATTCGGCTGATTTCAGCTTATTCCTCACCGCCGGTTTTCGCGGCTTTGGTCGGGTCGGCGAAGCTGATGGCCGTCTCGCCATTCTGTGCGCCTTCCGCAGTGGAACCGGTGTATGCCGGCTTGCCGCCCGACTGCTCATAGACCTTCCGTGCGGCCTCATCATTCCACTTCTCGCCGACGAGCACGCCATGGTTGAGCATAATCTCACGCTGGGCACAAGATGCGACGAGCGCATCATGGGTCACGACGATGATGGTAGTGCCCTGCTCGTGCAGCTGACGGAACAGGTCAAGCACGATTTTCTCGTTCTTCTCATCCAGATTGCCGGTCGGTTCGTCCGCAAGAATCAGTTTCGGACAGTTGATGAGCGCACGTGCGATGCACACACGCTGCTGCTCACCACCGGAAAGCTGGCCGGGCAAATGGTGGGCACGCTCCTTCAAACCGACGCGCTCCAATGCTTCCAACGCCTGCTGCTCGTTGACTACGGAATGGTAGTACTGTGCCACCATCACGTTTTCCACAGCCGTCAGATGCGGTACCAGATAGAACTTCTGGAACACCAATCCGATCATGTTCTTGCGCACGTCGGCAAGCTGCTTGGCGTTCAAATCCTCCAACTTGCGGCCTTCCAGCATGACGGAACCCTTTGAAGGCGTGTCCATGCAGCCAATCATGTTCATCAGCGTGGTTTTGCCGGAACCCGACGAACCGACAATCGCAAGCCATTCACCTTGCGGAACGGTCAAAGTCAAATCGTCGACGGCACGCAAATCGCCGTAAATCTTGGAAATATGATCCAATTCAAGCAACGTATTCAACGTATGTTCGGAACTCATGATTATTCCTCCCTCAAAACGATGGCGGGGTCGATACGGGTTGCGCGGCGAACCGGCGGGATGGATGCGATGACGGCGATGAGCACGCTCAACAGCAGCGAAGCGACGCCCAACAGCCAGTTGAAGCCGATGGCACGCTCGAATACGGACACGCACAGCACGCGGGCCAGCAGGTAGCCGATGGCAGTGCCGATCAGGCCGCCAATCAGTCCGTAGATGGCGGATTCCACATAGAATTCGATGCCGATGGCGCGCGAGGATGCGCCTAACGCCTTGCGCAAGCCGATTTCGTTGCGTCGCTGAGACACGATGGAACTGATGGTGGTGCCCACGCCCACAAACGTCAGCACGAGCACGACCAGCGACACGATCCAGAACAGGGTTTGCAGCATGGCGATGATACGAGTGTCGGATGAGGTGATTTTGGTGACGGTCTGCGCTTTCACGCCGGTTGACGGATTCGCATTGATCGATTTGACGACATCGTTGAGTTCGCTGCCTACCGCATTGACGGAATATTCGATCACGTCCGCGCCACGCTTGGAACCGGCCAGTTTGGCCACGTCAGCGTTGACCGCGTAGACGATTTCGTCTTCGCTGCCGCCCGTATCGACGATGCCTCCGACACGGAATTCAGTGCCGGTGTTCTCCATAATGTCGGACGAAACGCGGCCGTTTTCTTTGGCTTGCGCTTCGGTTTGGCTAAGAGCGCCGGAATCCTGCGCATCGTCGGATGCGCGGTAGCCGATGGTGACGGTCGAACCGATGGAGACGCCGAGCGCGTCGGCCACGTCACGGCCGAGCATCACGTTGCCTTCGCTGGGCCAATCGCCAGTCACGTTCCAATGATGGTTGAGCGCCTTCACGTCTTTGGTTGTGATGCCAGCCAGCGTGTATGGCGCAGAATTGATGCGCACGCTTTCATACCGGTAAGCGGCGGAACGGGCGCTGTACGAACCCTTCACCATCTGGTTCAACGCTTTGACGGTATCGGTGTCGATGCCGTGGGACTTTTCGGCTGATTCGGACGGCGTGACGATAAGATTCGCGCCATACGCACGCATTTCCTCGTTCATCTGCTGCGGAACGGCAATACACGTCGCCGCAAGGCAGAACAGCGTGGCAGCGCCCACCATGGAGGCGATCACGGCCATAACGGCCCGCGAACGACGGCGGAACACCGCACCCCACAGCATGGTGAAGAACATCTTGCGATTAGTCATCTCATGCCCCTTACGGACTGTCTTGAACTCACCTACCATGCAACACCTCCGCAGACGAACAGCACAGTGTGCCGTTCGTGACCGAGGCCGCAGCCGCGGCCGAGTTTACGGAACCCAAGTTGAAATCAACGGCCATGCAAGACCTCCGCGGGTTTGAGTCCCAGAATCGAACGGATCGACGAGAACGATGCGATCAGCACGGTAAGCGTCAACAATACGAACACCAGCACAAACACCATCGGACGCATCGTAATGCCGGAACCGAATACCACATGTCCCACAATCTGCGCGACACCGGAACCCAACAGCGCACCGACAATCGCACCAACCAACGAAATCACAGCCGTCTCAGCGAGCATCAGGCGAGAAACCGCACCATCGGTGGCACCAATCGCCTTCAGCAACGCCAATTCTGAACCGCGCTCACCAATCGAGGCGGCCATCAGATTCGCCACTGCAATAGCGGCCGCAACCAGCGAAAGCACGGTCATCAGCACCATCACCGCCTGCGTTTTCTGCAGCACATCGCCCTGCAATGCGGCCACCTGACGCACCTGCTTGGCTACGGAACCGGGAATAACCTCTTCGATCTGATAGGCGATGGACGAAGGGTACGCGGTGCAATACCATGTTTCCCACTCATCTTGCGTGAGCGCATTCGGATTCTTCGACGCCTTACGGGCCAAATCATTGTCTGGCGTGGTCAGAGCCTTGACCTCGATCTTGTCGATGGAATCAGGCAGATTCGCAAGCACCTGCGTGGTGGATGACGGAATGTACATCGCATTGTTGTCGCTATCGCCGGAATCGTAAATGCCGGTGATGGCGATCCGCTGCTTGTTGCGGCTGCCGTCGGCGATGGTTTTGTAGAGGGTTACGGTATCTCCCTTGGTCACGCCGAGTTTGGATGCGAGCGTGGTGCCGATCAGGCCTTGCGCGCTATCGTCTTTCGGCCAGGAGCCGTCAAGCTTCCACCACGAACGCATGCCGTTCATGCCCGCCACCGTGGATTCACCGGAATCCATATGCAGGGTCTTCGCGAACCATGTGCCCACGATCGGCACGCCGGAAGCCTTGCAGGAGCTGGAATCCACCGATTCCGCCGATTCGGACGCGCAGTTCACGTCAGCATGGATATTAAGTTCGGGGGCAAAATTCGTGATGTTGAACGCCCAGAAGATGGTTTTGATCTTCGGTGCGTCCGATTCCTTCAAAAATGTGGTCGGATCGGATTCGGAAGTGCCGGAAGCGTTGCTATTCGCGTCACCCCCCGTGTTGTACAGGTCGTTGACGACGGCATCGGCCTTGGGCTGCACGGTGATGTTGGAACCGTACGTCGACAGTTCCGCGTTCAGCTTGTCTCCAACGTCGAACACCACGCCCAGCATGGCCACGCTGACCGTGGCCGACAGGCACACGGTGACCGCGATCAGCAGTCTGCGTTTGAACTGCCTGCTGAACGAGCGGAAAATCATTCGAAAAAAGAACATGACTACCTCTTTCCGCTCACTGGAAATGCGTCGACAATGCGTCGAGCGTCGAAGTTTGAATTACGATTTTGCCGGATTCAACCTGATAATCGAACGGCACAGGATTGCAGCCGCCCTTGAATCCGATAGTGGCGAGGTTGATGGCGACATCGCACTTCTTGCAGATGATCTTGCCATCCTTCTCGTAATAGCCCGCGTCACCGCAGTTATCACAAGCATCAAGACCGACACCGTACGCTCCACCATTCTTCTTGATGATGATGAAACGCATCACCGTGCCGTCTTTCGCCTTGTATTGGAAGCGATGCAGGTGACCGTCGTTGATTTGGCTGAATTTGATGGTGGCCACGCCGTCGCTCAGCGAATAATCCTCAGGCGGAGACAGCGTAATGACCTTCTTCGTTTGCGCCACACCATACGTGAGCGCGAACGTGATGCCGATCATCGCAACAAGGCTCCATGCGCCGGCCGCCTTCGCACGGCGACGGAACGCGATATGCGATCGCACAATGGCCTCGTTGGCACCTTCCGGCTTGATCTTGAAGCCCATCACAATGCTGGCAATCACCGGAATGATGAACACCAGCACCATGGCAATGACCATATGACGCTGATGATTAATGCACCACACCAACGCCAGGAACGCTTCCGTAGGGAAATGAACAATGCGCTTGGACTGCAGAATCTGCGCAAGATCAGTGAAATGCGAAACAAACAGCAGCGCAATCAACAGCAGCACGGCCGTGGTGAACGACCAACGAATCGCAGTGGAACGCATCGTACGGAAAATCAACGCCGCAACAATCGCAGTGACCACACCCAATGCGAAACCAAGCGCACGAAGCAGCATATCCGAAGTGAAAATCGGATCTCCCGGCTCCACGAAAATCGTCAAACGCAAAATAACATCAGGCAGCGCACGGAAGGTGGTGGCGGCAATCGCAAGAGCGCCAATAAGATTCGCAATATCAAGCAACGCGCGATGATCATGCCAATTCGTAGTGATGCGACGTGCGAACAGCACAATAACGAACACTGCGATATCGAAAATCACACAACACCACAATGTGGGGTAATTGACGAACGTACGCTGATTGATCACCGCGGACGCACGCAACGCGGCGAACGCAATGGCACCCGCGAATCCAATAATGAAGCCCGCAAGACGCCAGTACGCGCTCAACGGCTTGTCACGCCCCTCACCGACCGTGAGCATCACGTTCAGCGCCATAATCAGCAAAGCCGGTGCCAGCGTTCCCTGCAACACCGTGACGTACTGCGTCAGCATCTCACACCTTTCGTTATATATCCCTGTCAAAGCCTAGTGAATTCGGCACACAAAAGGAACCCCCTTACCAAGATTCCCCCAAAAGCGCGTTATCTCCCAAACGCGCATCCCCTCAAACGCAAGAGAGCGGTTGCTTGGATGGTTGTTCGCCCGTAGACTCGGCCAAACGGCCTTGAGCGCGTCGAACGACTATCCAGGCAACCGCGAACGCCGTACCCATATTCGCGCTACTTGCATACGTTTCGCGATACGTGAACGGCGTTAACCACGAGTTGAATCGCAACATGAATTCAGGCTTACATCCAAACCATTTCGCTTGGCATGTGCCGGAACTCACGTTTCAGATCACCACTCCTGCGGGGTGTAGTTCCACTCCGGGAAAGTGACCTCGAGCGGCTCGGTCCAGAAGCGGCCCTTAACGCCGGTTTCCGGATCAACATGCAGCATCCAACCCTTCTTCTCCGGAGATTCGATCTTCAGCACGAGCTTGTAGGAGCCAGCCTCGTCGAGCTTGACGTTGGCGCCGTAGTGCGGGCCGTCGGAAGCGTTCATCTGCATGAAGGTACCGGAACCAACGGTCTCGTTGTTCGCGTTGTTGATGATCTCGTAGTTCACGGTCAGATCCGGCACGAAGTCGCCCTTGCCATAGCCGAGCTCGGTGCCCTTCTCGTTGGCGTGAATGTCGGCTTCCAAGTGGAAGGAAGCGTCGGCAGCCTTCAGGCCCATGCCGGACGGTTCCATATCGATCGGCTGGAAGTACACGGCGTTGACGGTCAGAGCGTCAACATCCTGATCGGAGTGCTTCTCGTCGACCTGGATCTCTTCGAAGCCGGCATTGGAGCTGTCGTCAGCGCCGGAATCGCTGGAGCTGTCGGTGGTGTTCGAAGTGGAGGTGTCGGACTTGGCGTCGGATGCTGAATCGTTGGAGTTGCCGCATGCGGACAGGGAGAAAGCCATGGAGCCGGTCAGCAGGATGCCCAGCAGGGCGGCGATCTTCTTATTCTTCATTGTGTTCTCTTCCTTTTCTTTGGTTCCTTGAGGAACGTTGGAAACTTATGGAAATCTCTAAATCTTTACTTGTGATTATTGATTGGCGTCTACTTAGCCTGTTCCGCCTGCGCGGCCAACTTCATCCTGTGTTTCTTGATGAAACCGACCACGAACAGCACAACCACCGCGATCGCGGCAATCACCTGCGCCGTAATCGTTTCGACGTACGGATACAAGCCGATCCAATCGTTAGTTGGCACAGTGCTCAAGTAGGTGCCTTCAATAAGATCACCCTCGATGAGCGCGTGGATGCCGCCACCCGCGAAAATGACAACCAATGCGGCCATCACAATCGAAGTTATGAGGAAGAACGGGTTGATCGGAATCTTCACCGAAGTGAATCGCAGAATCAGGAAGATGACGATCAGCACCGCGGCGGCGGCCAGACCGCCAACCCACATGCCGTGCGCATCCTGGCTCATGGAGTAGATGGACTCGTAGAAGATCACCGTTTCGGCACCCTCACGGAACACGGCAAGGAAGCTTAACATGGCAAGCGAGGCGATCATGCCCAAGCCCAGGCCCTGACCGGATTCGACCTTGCTTTGCGCGCCGGCCACAGCCGCTTCGGTCTTGTTCCTGATGTAGTTGTTCCACGCTTCTACGGAGCTCTTGTTGAGCATCCAGTTGCTGGTCCACAGCAGCATGAGGGTGGCGATCAGCGCGCACACGCCTTCGGAAATCTCCTGAATCGGGCCGGAACCGCCGAACAGGAACGTGAAGAGCACGGCGACCAGACCGGAGCCGGCCAGACCTGCGACCACACCAAGGTAGATCCACTTGGTGAAACGCTTGTTGCCGGACTTCACCAGGTAGGCGATCACTGCGGCCACCACCAGCAGCGCTTCGAGGCCCTCACGGATCAGAATGAGGAACGCCTGGCCGGCGGAGCTGGTGACGAGTTTGGTGAAGCCGTTGACATTGCCGGACGCACCACCGTCGAGGATGGCCGCGTCTTTCACAAGCCAGCTTTTCAAATCGTCGACGAGCTGCTTGATTTCCCTGTCGGAACCGCCATCGCGCATGGTCTTACGAGTCATCTTGAACTGGTATTCGACCTGCGAAACACGGTCGCCGGAAATCACGTTCATCACGTTCTTTTCGAAGCCGAGCTTCTCGTAGTACTGGTAGTAGGCGTTGTTGACCAGCGTGGCACCTTCGTCGCCCTTGCCGGCAGCGGCAGCCTCGTATGCCTGATCGAGAATGACGGTCATTTCGCTGGCAACCTCACTCCACGTGCGGTCGCCTTTGCCTTTGGATGAATTCTTCTTGGCCGCGTCGAGCTTCTTGCGCTCTTCCGCGGTTTGCGCGGCACGCTGCTTCGCGTATTCCTTAGGATTGGCGAGGTCTGCGTTCGCGTCAAGCGTTTGCGCGGTTGCGTTGATTTCGGCGGTCAGCGCGTCGATTTTGGCTGCGATGACGTCGCCTTGGTCCTGCTGGTAGGCAAGACCTTCAAGATCGGTGAATTGCTGCAGCAGTTCCTTCTGCTTGTCGGCACTGATGGTGTCGTTGACGACTTTCGAGAAGTTGGATGCGTCGTAACCGATCCAATGCGCGGTCTGGAAATCGGTGCCAGCCTGACCGTAATTGCCGTCATTGTAGTCTTTTTCGGCAGCCGCAAGCTGGTCTTCGATGTTCTTCGCAGCGGCAGTCCAGGAATCAAAATTCGTTTGACCGTCATCGACGGCAATTGCCGGCTGCGGAACTGCAGTAGTCGCGAAAAGCGTGGTCAATGCGATCATCAATGCCGCAATGAACGCGACAAGGCGACCGGACACACTTGTAGCCCGCTGCGTATCGCAGGATGACATAAGACCGCTTCCTCTCTCAGCCGTTCACAATCCGATTCACGAGTGCGCCACCTTTGCCGTACGCACAGTGCGCACCGACTTCACAAGATAAAACGAAAAAAATCGAAAGAACAGTCTTGATTTTTTGGCAGTTTTGTTGTAGAAACCTTTAAAATGGCGGAATTCCGCCATTCTTCTTTTCTGTAATCCGCACGAGTCGTCTCACATAGTGATTTTTTGAGGCGCTTTCGCCGTTCCTCTCCATGCATATTCGTGCGATTGGAAGATTCGGGAATTGGGGGATTTGGGATGGAGCTGGACTTTCTGACCTCACGATTCCGCCCTGGTGACCTCACGATTCCGAAAAAGCAACGAAAAACAAAATCGTGAGGCCAGCGGGCGCATGGACGGAATCAGGATTCGAGCACGTCAAGCACCTTGCGTTCGTTGTAGAACGCGAACACCACACCGCCGATGCCGCACAATACCGCGGCGCAAACAGCCGCAATGCGATAGCCGGCGCCCGACGCCATGCCAATCGTGCTCACGCCGGTAAACAGCAGCATCGCCACCGACTGACCCATCTTCATCGCAAACGTGCGAGCCGCATAGAACATGCCCTGACGATCCTGACCGGTCGTTTTCGAGCTCGCGTCGGCAATATTCGCAACAATCGCCTGCGGAAGAATGCCGAACGCGGCCATCGGAATCGCGCCGACAATCGAGAGAATCAAGCCCTGCGCCATCGGCGGAATCGCAGCGAGCAGACCGGAGCCAAGCGCGCCCGCAAACGCGAACGCACATGTGAAAATCACGAAAGCGACCAGCAGAATCCGCTTCTTGCCAACACGATTCGCCAATACATTCACCGGCATGTAGAACAGCACCGACACTGCGGTCATGAGCACGAAATAGATGGTGGTCGTGGTCTCGGGAAGTTTGAGCAGGCTTGTCACGAAGAACGGCAAACCAGTCTGGAATGTAGTGATCGCAACCCAATAGACCACGTCGGAGCAGACAAACTTGCGGAATTCGCCGTCGCCGAACGTCTGCTTCAACGATTCGATGGTCGATTCGGACGTGGGCTGCGAGTTGACGTAATCGCGTTCCTTGATGGTAAGCGGCGGAACCAGCATGCACACGAATGCGATGGCCGCCATGATGGTGAACGTCAAACGAATGGCGTTCACACGCCCCAAGCCCGGCACGAAACCAGCCCAAATCACCGGTGCCACGTATGCAATGGCGGTGCCGGCCACCCACGTGAACGAAATGGCGGTGGAGATGGTGAGCTGCTGTTTGGAATCGTGACCAAGCTCGGCGATCAGCGCGTTGTAGGGCGTGCAGTAGAACGTGAGCGCGATATAGTAGCCGATCACCGTGGCGAACAGGAACGCGCCGTTGATCCAGCTCGTATCGTTGATTGGACTCCAAAACACCAGCACGGTGACGAGGGCGAGCGGAAGGGCCGCAAATTTGAGGAACGGCATGCGACGACCGGATTTTGATGTGCAACGGTCGGAAAGACTTGCCACGGCCGGATCCACGAATGCGTCGAAGAAGCGGGCGAACGCGGTGATGCCGCCGACTACGGTCACCACGCCGAGTACGGCAAGACCTTGCGGTACGAACACGGTTTGCCCTTGCGAGATGGTTTCGCTGTCAGGCTGGTAGAAGTAGACGAGCCAATTCGAAATAATGCCGGAAAGTAGCGCCCAGCCGAATTGGCCGACGGCGAAAGCCCAGACTTTGGGCATCGGCAGGCTCTTCACCGTTTTTGTTGTGCGCATGGCTGCACTTGCATTCTCGACGTTCCCCATATCAACCTCCATGTTGACGCCCTGCCGGCAACTGTACCATGCGCCCCATCGCGAAAGTCCCATTTCCCCCAGTATCTGGAGGAAATGGGCGTGTAGCATCGGAGGCATGGATTCTTTGACGCAACGCTTGCCGTTTGTCATGGCGTTTTATAGGGCGCTCGGCACCGGTATGGTGATTTCCGTGGATTCGCCGATCGACGACAAGGTGCGTCCCGCAATGGAATCGCTCATTGAGGATTACGAACACGTGCTGTCTCGATTCCGCAATGATTCGCTGATTGCGGCGATCGGCAAGGCCGAGCATGGCGGAAGTTTCGATTTTCCGGATTGGTGCGCGCCGCTGTTCGATCTGTATGATGCGCTATTTTCCGCCACTTCCGGCGCGATTGATCCGTGCGTCGGCGAGGATTTGATCCGACTTGGATACGATGCGTCGCTGAGTCTCACGGTTACGCAAGATGCGCCCGAACATTTGGGCGCATTGCGCGGACGCGCCGTTTGGGGACGCGATGTGACCCGCCACGGAACCACATTGGTAACGCATGAGCCGGTGCAGTTGGATTTCGGCGCCTGCGGCAAAGGCTATCTCGTCGATCTGCTCGGGCGCATGCTGCAGTCGTCACAATTCGTGATTGATGCGGGAGGTGATTTGCTGATTCATACGGAACAGCCTATTTCCGTCGCACTTGAGGATCCGGAAGATCAGTCCCACGCAATCGGAATCGCACATATTGCGAACGGAGCGTTGTGCGCAAGCGCACCCAGCCGACGCCATTGGAACATGGCAGTCAACGAGCGCACCCAAATCGCCATTCATCATCTGCTCAATGCCATCGACGGACTGCCCGCGCAACAAACCGAAGCCAGCTGGGCATACATTCCAGCAAACGCAACGCTCAATCTTGCACGCGACTACCCCACCGCCGTTGCGGACGGCCTGGCCACGGCCCTGTTCGTTTCCGACGTAGCACAACTGCAACGCACGTTCGATTTCACATACGCAACATTGGACGAATCCCGCCAAATCGCAGTCAGCCGCAACTTCCCGGCCGAACTCTTCCTGCGATCCGCATAACAGCCGAATACCAGCCGAAATAAACAAAGACCGCACGCCTTTGGGGACGTGCGGCTCCTGTGAATCAGCCAGCTAAAACGGCGAATCAGTCGGTGAGGGCGAACTGGCTGTTGTAAATGTCGGCGTAGAAACCGCCTTTGGCGAGCAGCTCCTCATGCGTACCGCTTTCCACGATGTCGCCATGGTTCATGACCAAAATCATGTCCGCATCGCGGATGGTGGACAGGCGATGCGCGATCACGAACGACGTACGGTCCACGGTCAGCGCGTCCATGGCCTTCTGAATCAGCTCTTCCGTACGCGTATCGACCGAAGAGGTGGCCTCGTCGAGAATCAGAATCGGCGCATCCTCAACCATGGCTCGCGCAATGGTGAGCAACTGCTTCTGACCCTGCGAAAGCGTGGCCTTGTCGTCAAGCACTGTGTCATAGCCATTCGGCAGCGACATGATGTAGTGATGCAGACCCACGGCCTTGCATGCGTCCTCGATCTGCTTGTCGGTGACGCCCGGCTTCGAATACGCAATGTTTTCACGCACTGTTCCATGGAACACCCACGTATCCTGCAATACCATGGAGAACTGGTCATGCACGTTCCAGCGTGGCACGGACTTCGTATCCACACCATCAATCGCAATCGAACCGCCCGAAATCTCATAGAAACGCATCAGCAGATTCACCATCGTGGTCTTGCCGGCACCGGTCGGACCAACAATCGCAACCTTCTGACCGGACTTCACCGAAGCGGAGAAATCGTTGATGATCGTCTTGCTCGGATCGTAACCGAACTTCACATGACTGAACTCAACGTCACCGCGCACCGGTTTGCCGTTCACGCCGAGCAGCGCCTGCTTGTCGGATTCGTCGGCCATCTCCGGCTCTTCAAGGAAGCTGAACACGCGCTCGGAAGCGGCCGCGCAACGCTGCAGGTTCTGGAATGCCTGCGCGAACTGGGAAAGCGGCTGGGTGAACAGTCGAATGTACATCATGAACGCAACGATCACACCAAACTCGATCTTGCCATCCATCGCAAGCACAGCGCCAACCACGCACACAACCACGTAGCCGAAATTGCCGACGAAATTCATCAACGGCATCATCAGGCCGGAAAGGAACTGGCTCTTCCATCCCGAATCGTACAAATCGCCGTTGTACTTTTCGAACGCGCGAATCGAATCAGCCTCGCCGCAATACGCCTTGACCACGGTGTGACCGGCGTACATCTCTTCGACGTGACCGTTGACATCGCCCAATGCGATCTGCTGACGGGAGAAGTACTTCTGCGAAACCTTCATGATTGCGCCCATGATGAGCAGGCCAACCAGGCTGGAAACGATGGCGCACACCGTCATAATCACATTGTTGTAGAACATCATGATGAGCGCGCCCACGAACAGCGTGACCGACGTGATCAGCGAGCCGACCGACTGGCCGAGCGTCTGGCCGATGGCGTCCACATCGTTGGTGATGCGGCTGAGCACATCGCCGTAGCTGACCTTGTCGAAATACTTGAGCGGCAGCTTGTTGATCTTCACGCTGATGGCTTCGCGCAGCTCCTGTGCGGTGCGCTGCGTGACGTTCGCCATCATCCAGCTTTGCACGTAGCACAGCACCGCGTACCCCACATACAGCGCCACCAGCAGCCATGCGATGTGCGTGACCGCGTCCATGTCGATCGCACCGAGCACCGGCTTGCCATTGACTAGCGCAGGCAGGCCTTTGGCGATCTCGTTGGTCATGTCCTTGAGCTTGTCCGGACCGACGATCTGGCATACCGTGCCGATCGCGCCCAATACGAGCGCCACAATGATGGCGGGAATGTAGTGGCGGCAGAAATGCACCAGTTTCTTCATTACACCACCGAAATCCTGCGGTTTTTCAACGGCTCCGCGGCCGCGTCCCATAGGTCCTCCTGGCATATCAGCGACCCTCGCTTTCGTTCAATTCGCTTTCGACGGACGGCTTGCCGGTTTCAATCGGTTTGCCGGTTTCGCCCGGCAGCTTGCTTTCGCCCGACTTGCCGCCGTTCAATTCGTCTTCGCTCAGCTGAGACTGCGCAATCTGACGGTACACATCGCAGTTTTCCAGCAGTTCGCTATGCGTGCCTTGGCCGACCACCTTGCCGTCGTCGAGCACCACGATGCGGTCGGCGTCCATAATGGTGCCGATGCGCTGCGCGACAATCAGTTTGGTAGAATCTTTCGCTTCCTTGGCGAGCGCGTCGCGTACGGCACGGTCGGTTTTGAAATCAAGTGCGGAAAAGGAATCGTCGAAAATCAGGATTTCCGGATGACGATAGACGGCACGTGCAATCGACAGACGCTGTTTCTGCCCGCCCGACACGTTCGATCCACCTTGCGAAATCGCGGAATCGTACTGCTTTTCCTTGGTTGCGATGAATTCGGTCGCCTGTGCGACTTCACATGCGTTGCGCACGTCGGCGCGCTGTTCCGAAGTGAGTGTGCGATGCTCGTTTTGCGTTGCGATCAGCTCTTTTTCGCGCTTTCTGCCGGCCGCGGTCGAGGTATCGGCCATGTCGACGATGCCGGCATCGGTGGTGTCGAGCGGATTGTCGCCATAGCTGACATTGGATGCGATCGTTCCTTTGAACAGGAAGGATTGTTGCGGCACATATCCGATTTTGTCTCGTAATGCCTTGAGCGTGTAGTCGCGCACGTTCACGCCATCGACGAGCACCTCGCCTTGCGTCGCATCATAGAAACGCGGCACGAGGTTGATGAGCGAGGATTTGCCGGAGCCGGTGGAACCGATGAACGCCACGGTTTCGCCCTTCTTGGCAGTGAAGTTGATGCCTTCGAGCATGGCTTCGCGCGAATCCGGGTAAGTGAAGCATACGTTGCGGAATTCGATTTCGCCCTGCTTGCCTGCTTCGCCGGCGTCGCTGCGGGTGCCGTCGGTGATCAGCGGCTCGGTGTCGAGCACTTCGAGCACGCGCTGTGCGGACACGTCCGCTCGCGGCCACAGCACGAACACCATGCTCATCAGCAGGAAGCTCATGATCACCTGCACGGAGTAGCTGGAGAACACCACCATGTTGGAGAAGGTGGTGAGCTTGTCGGCCGCGTCGGCGGCGTCGATCAGGTAGGCGCCGATCCAGTACACGGCAAGCATAAGACCGTTCATGATGGTGTTCATCAACGGCATCATGAAGGCCATGGCACGGTTGGTGAACAGCTGGGTGTCGGTGAGTTCCTTGTTGGCCTTGGTGAACTTGGCTTCCTGGTAATCCTCGGCATTGTAGGCGCGCACCACGCGCAGGCCGGTGAGGTTCTCGCGCGCCACAAGGTTGATGTTATCGGTCAGTCGCTGCATGGACTTGAACTTCGGCATGACGAGAACCATGAGGATCGTAATGGAGACCAGCAGCACCACTACCGCGATGCCGGTGGCGAGCGTCCATTCGAGACCGTCTCCCGCAATCTTGCAGACGGCCCAAACCGCCATAATCGGCGATTTGACAATCATCATCAATCCCATGGTGATGAACATCTGAATCTGCGTAATATCGTTCGTGGAACGCGTAATCAGCGAGGCTGTGGAGAATCGGCTCATTTCAGCCGGTCCGAACGATTCTACCTTGCGGAATTCCATGGAACGCAGACGCTGGCTGAACGATGCTCCGATGCGTGCCGCGAAATAGCCGGTGATGATGGCGCATGCTGCCGATCCAAGCGAAATAAGCAGCATTTTGCCGCCGGCGATCCAAATATCGTGCATTTCACTGCCGGGGGTTTCCACGAGGGTGGTGATGTCGGACATGTAGTCCGGCAGGGTCAGGTCAAGCCAGATCTGCCCGACGATGCTGACCAGTGCAATGAGCATCTGGCCTATCTCCGCTTTGGAGAGGTATCGCATAATGCGGAACATGCTTGGATTCCTTCTCTTGTGTTGCGTTTGAAGTTTTTGCGATTGATGGATTGGTTGGATCAACTACATGAGTTGATCGAATTGCGATTAATGATTTACATAAGTCCTATTGAATTGTCTTACGATATTTAATTACTTACAGTGTAAGACAATCTCATATTTCTGTGTATTTGCTGAGAGCGATTCTTCTCAGCTCGGTCGCGCGCGGCCAACATATACCATTCGCGACACACTCAAGGCCGTTTGGCCAAGCTCACAGTCGCGAACGGCACATGTGAGGCGCACGCTTACGTGGTGGGCAGTCCCTACGCAGGATCTTCAGATTCGGCTTTTGCGAAGGCTTGCTTTACTTCTTCGGCGGTGGGGCGGGGCTGGCCAGGGATGCAGATGGTCACGTATGTGGCAAATTCCTCGGTAAGATCCACGAATTCGCGCGTGCGACGCTCCCCCATCTGCGAAAAGACCCAGCAGACGGCGTCGCGCATATCCTCGCGCTGCTGCTTGGCCTTCGCCCGCCCCTGCTCGGTAAGATTCACATGCACAATGCGTCGGTCGTTGGGATCGACCTCACGCTCAATCAGACCCTTTTTTTCCAGCGCAGCCAGCAGTGTGGAGATCCTGCCCGACGTGACCTTCAACGCGGTAGCCAACTGCGAGGGCGTTTGCGCGCCCTTGAACTCAAGCTCGCGAATAATGAATGGCTCGCCCTTGGAATCACGCGACATCGCCTGCTGCATCTGAGACTTCTTACCCCAGACCACTTTCATCAGCTTGTCAAACGACTCCCGCTCGAAGCCCACGCTTCACCTCGCCTTATTCGATGCCCATCAGTTATGTCTCGATAATATCTTTTACTGTAAACATTTTTTCGATCGCAACGTGCAAGTACAGGAAAACGCCCAAAAAAGGAAACGATAATCAGCAAGGAAGCATCGCAAGCTCTTCCTGAGTGAGCTGAAGTTGCGTTGCAGCGAAGGAATCGTTGATTTCCTGCGGATTGCGAGCACTGGGAATGGTGAACAGACGTTCGTAACGAGTCAATTCCCACGCCAGCACCACACGCTGGTAGGAGCAACCACGTTGCGCGGCAACCGTGCGGAACGGATCGTACGCGCTCTGATCGAACGTATCGAGGAATCCGCCGAGCGGCGACCAACAGACGAATGCGAGCCCCAATTCGGCACAATGTTTCATTGTATGTTCCGGATCGGGATGCGACGGCGAGAACTGGTTTTGCACGGCGACCAAGCCGCTGCCGATAATGCTGCGCGCAAGGTCGATCTGCTCGTTATTCACACGGGAGATGCCCGCATATTTGATCACGCCTTCGTCGAGCAGCTGCTTCAACGCGCCGCATTGGTCTTCGTAAGGCACCGCGGGATCGGGGCCATGCGAATACAACAGGTCGAGCGTATCGACGCCCAAGTGCAACGCGGACTCCTTGGCGTCACGAATCATGGTTTCGGGGCGAGAGCCGGCAATCCAACCGTAGCGGCTGCCTTCGGCCTGCAAACGCTGGCTTTGCGGGCGGCTCTCATCAGCGCCCACCGCATGCGTACCGTCAGTGGCCGCGGCCGCTTCGCAAGTACGGCGATATCCGGTTTTGGTGGCGACGAGCACTGCATCTCGGGGGCCATTCCACGAAGCGAGCGCATCACGCACCAACTTTTCACCGTAGCCAAGGTCTTCCGCAGTGCCGGTGCCGGGCTTGCTCGGCAAATAATATGACCAAGCCGTATCCAAATAGCGGACACCCGCGTCCAAACCGGCATGAATCGTACGAATCGCGGTATCGCGATCCGGACGCCCCTCAATCGCCAAAGCCATCGTTCCCATACCAAGCCGAGGAATCGTAAATCCTGCCAACTCACCGTTCATCATCATCTTCCCCTTCCTTCCAAGAACATAGCCGATTCGTACACGTTCATCTCAAGACTAACCCAACGTGAACCGGCGCAAGCTTGTCGGGCGCGTGCGCGAAGATGAAGGCACAACCGAACGGGAGCCGAAAGGCTGAGAGGGAGCTCACGGAGCTTCGACCGAGGACTTGATGCGGATAATGCCGCCGTAAGGAGACGGGTTGTTCACGCCGCAAGACGTATCTCATCTTCCGTTCGCGATAACCGAATATCGCGTGATTAGGGTCACGGAGGGGCGCACCACCTCATAGGGTACGGTTCCTTCGGCGACCCTTTTTTCGTACCAACCTTGAGTGCCCGATTCTGCAGAAACGGACGCACAAGCGGCTCAAACAAGCGCCTACGTGTCCGATTCACCAGAAACGGACATCCGTGGACTGAAATAGATGCCGTGCGTGTCCGATTCTGCAGAATCGGACATTTAAAGACCAACAATGAACCTCCGGATGTCCGATTCACCAGAAACGGACATCCGGAGTGCAGGGAAGCATGTGTCACGACAGACACAGAAGGGAACCGCAATGATCATCAACGGTAAGGAAGAGAACGTCGCCACGCCAATCACCGTGGCCGAACTGATCGAAAGCAAGGGCCTGCGCGCCGACCGCGTGGCTGTCGAGCTCAATGGTGAGATCGTGCCTCGCACCCAGCGTGCGCAGACGCAGCTCAAGGGCACCGATACGTTGGAAATCGTCACGTTCGTGCAGGGCGGCTGAACCACTTTCAAAGTTTCTTACGATTACGACCGGCGCAATGCACGCGTAACAATCGCAAGAACGTACAAAACACGACCAACCCGGCAAAAACAACGCACGAACGGAAAACGAGAATACGAGAACAACCATGACTTTTGAACCATCCGCATCGCAGGCGCAGATCGACGCCCGCCAGCACGCTTTCGACAACCAGCCCGACCAGACCACGCTCGTCAGCCGCGAAGAAATCCGTGCGGCCCTGCTCGACCGTCACACCGCGGCCACGCAAGACAAGCTCGACGCGGCGCACGTGGCCATTTGCGGCTGCGGCGGCCTCGGATCGACGATTGCAGTGGCGTTGACCCGCATTGGCGTCGGTCACCTGCATTTGATTGATTTTGATCGCGTGGATATGACGAATCTGAATCGTCAGCAGTATTTTTTGAAGGATCTTGGGCAGTACAAGACGGAAGCATTGCGCAGTAACTTGCGTCAGATCAATCCTTTTATCGATATCACCATTGATACCGTGAAAGTGACCGACGAGAACGTGCCGATGCTGTTCGGTAATGAAGATATTATCTGCGAAGCGTTCGACGTGCCGGAAAACAAGACGATGCTGGTGAATGCCGTACTTGAGAATCTGCCGAACAAGAAGCTGGTGAGTGCTTCTGGAATGGCGGGATTCCGCAGTTCCAATTTGGTGAATACTCGTCGCGTTTCGAAGAATTTCTACTTCTGCGGCGATGGCGAAACCGCTCCGGTGCCAGGCGCTGGTCTGATGGCACCGCGCGTGGGTGTGGTCGCCTGCCATGAAGCCAATATGATCACTCGCTTGATTCTCGGCGAAGAAGACGCCTGACAGCGAAACGCAAACGCAAACGCAAGTTGCAATCGCGAATCGCAACGAATGACACGACACTAATCGCATAGTAAGGATTAACCATGAGCACCGAAAACACGATCACCACCGCGGAAAAAGACTTCGCAGCGGCACCGAATGCCACACTCGACGAGCTGGTCGGCACCACCACGAACACCGCACTGCTGCCGGAACCGGATGCGCACGCGTATGACGAAATCGCCACCGGTGACGCCGATCCGTTGATCCTCGGCGGACACAAGTTCACGAGCCGTTTCATTCTCGGTTCCGGCCGCTACGATCTGAACCTCATCAAGGCGACCATTGAGAACGCGGGTACGCAAATCGTCACCATGGCGTTGCGTCGCTGCCGTACCACCGAAAACAATCTGCTCGACTACATTCCGAAGGGCATCACCATGCTGCCGAACACGTCCGGCGCACGCAATGCCGAGGAAGCGGTGCGTATTGCCCGTCTCGCGCGCGAAGTGTGCCAGACGGATTTCGTGAAGGTGGAGATCGAGCATGAGGCGAAGTATCTGCTGCCCGACAATGAGGAAACCATCAAAGCCACGAAACAGCTGGCAAAAGAAGGCTTCGTGGTCATGCCGTACATGTTCCCCGATCCGATTGCGGCGAAGCGTCTTGAAGACGCTGGTGCGGCTTGCGTGATGCCACTCGGCGCGATGATCGGCTCGAATAAGGGTCTGCGTGCACGCGATTTCATTGAAGTGATCATCAAGAACTCCAATGTTCCGGTGATCATCGACGCTGGTATTGGCCGTCCGAGCCAGGCTGCGGAAGCCATGGAAATGGGCGCGGACGCGGTGATGGCATACACGGCCATCGCTTCCGCCGGCAATATTCCGCTGATGGCACGCGCGTTCAAGAAGGCGATCGAAGCTGGTCGCGAGGCGTATCTGTCTGGCTTGGGCAAGGTTACGGAAGATCATGCCGTGCCGTCCAGCCCGACGAACGAGGCCGACTATATCGGCTGATTTGCGCTGGATCCCGTAATGGGGATTCGCGCAAAGACCATGCTGAAAGGGGCGTTTGCCGAACGTACGTGATGCACTCACGTTCGGCAAACGCCCCTTACTTGTATCCTGCGTTACCTGCAAACGCTACTGCTGCAAGGCTTCCTTAAGATCGCGATTCTGGAATCGTTCGTGTAGCAGGCAATATCCGCCGAACGCAACCAGCCAAATCAGACCGGCAATCGCAGAACCAATCGTGTCCGTCGACAGGAACAACGTGACATACACGAGCACAAAGAACGTGATCGCAATCCAATCAAACACCTGCCAAGCGGGCATGACGAAACCGTCCGGTAGAAAATCGCTGCTCTGACGATACCTGTGGTGGGCGAGCATCGTCAGCACGTAAATGAAAATCACCACAGCGCTGGCGGCCGAAGCGAATAGCACGAACGCGCCGGAAATACCCGGAATCGCGTTGATGATCGGGGAGAACAGAATCATGCAACCCGAAGCGACGATCGCCTTCGCAGGCACCTTGTGGTCGGAAACCTCAGCCAAACGCGCCATCGCAGGCGACTCGGAATCCGAAGCAAGCTGATACAAGTGACGACCGGCCGAATAAATCAGCGAATTCAACGCCGACGCGGCAGCCGTAATCACCACGAAGAACACCAGGGCGGCGGCCCAATCAAGACCCGCATATTTGAACACCATGATGAACGGCGAACCGAACGAGCCATCGGAATTCTCGTGAAAGTTACGCCAGGGCACAATAGCCATGATCGCGATCAGCGCGCCCACGTAGAAGATCAGAATACGCATGATCAGCTCGTTCACGGCCTTCGGCAGCACCTCGCGCGGATTCTGCGTTTCCGACACCGTGACACCCACGAATTCGATGAGCTGGTAGGCGAAGAACACCATTTGGAAGCTCATGAAGAAGTTCATCCAACCGTTCGGCGCGAGCTGGAAGCCGTCGGTGATATTCGTAAGGCTCACCGTGGCACCCGACACCGTGCCGTCCACGCCTTCGATGTGCGTGGCGGGGTAGCTGAAGCCGATGATCAGCATCACGATGGCGGTGACGATCAGGCCGACGATCAGCGTGATCTTGATCATGGAGAACCAGAATTCCGCCTCGCCGAACACTTTCACCGCAATCAGATTGATGCCGGTGAGCGCTACGAGGAAGCACAGTTCGATCAACCACTTCCACGAGTTCAGGTCTATGCCGAATGTGCCGAAGAACGTTACGAAATATGTGCTTACGGCGGTGATTTCGGTCATGCCGGTCAGAATGAGCACGATCCAATACGTCCAGCCGGCGAACTTGCCCCACCCGCGGCCGAGATAGCGTGTGATGAAGTTGATGAACGTGTGCTGGCTAGGATCGCTGTACATCATTTCGCCGATGGCACGCATCAGCAGGAACATGATCAGGCCAACGCCGATATACACGAAAATGATGCTCGGGCCGGTCAGTGCGATCGACTTGCCGGAGCCTAGGAACAGGCCGGTGCCGATGGTGCCGCCGATGGCGATGAACTGGACATGGCGGTTTTTCAGGCCTCGCTCCATTTCATTGCTCTGGTCGAGGCTTTCGACGGATTTGATGTGCGCGGCGCTTGAGCCCGCGGAATTGGTGTTCTCGGAAGTCATAATGTTCACTACCCTACCCCGCGAACCGCACATTGCGCCCGCCGAAGCTTTGTTTTTGGGCACGTACGCAGATTTTGCGGCACTGGCGCATCCCGTTTGTGGTCAACCGTGCCCAGCCGACCACCTTATTCCCGTATTTTCGCCTCGCCATACCCCCTGCCGCCCTATCTCGCCTATATATGGCAGATTCACGAGGTTGACCGCTACTTTCTCGCTTACATATGGCACTTGCTCACGGCAAAACACCACTTAGGGGGTACGTTTTGGGCGTATTTCCGCAGGCTGACTGCCATATATAAGCGAAATGGCTCATGACGCATGAGCAAATCTGCCATATAAGTGAGATACGCCCAACTGTCCGACACAAATCGCGCCTCGCTTGTCTGATTCTGCAGAAACGGACATCCACAGCACACTTTCAGTACTCCAGTTGTCCGATTCTGGAGAAACGGACATCCGCAACGCACTTTCGCCGCATTACTTGTCCGATTCACCAGAAACGGACAACTGAGACCCGTTTTTGCCTGTGTAAGTGTCCGATTCTGCAGAATCAGACACTTACGCGGCATAACGATGGTCTGGGTCAGGCGGTGGCGGCGATTTGCCCGCGCAGTTCGGCGTTCGCGCGCTCCAGTTCGTCGATACGGCGCGCCTGCTGTTTGATGATGATGCTCGCGGTTCCCACGTCGATGCCGTCGTCGCCTTGCGCTTTGACGGGAATATGTTCCATCGTCCTGTTGGTGATGCTATCGAGGTTGCGCCTCATCACGAACGCATGCTCATACCGGTTGACGAGTTGCGCGATGATCTCGCTGTCGCTCATGTTGCCGCTGCCAGTCACGGATTTGATGGCCGACGTTTTCCAACGATCCACACACCGTTCGATGCGCTTGTATCCGATGAGATCCGGCGGAAGTCCCGCTTCCCGGAAGATTTTGGTTGGCGATTCGCCTGTCAAGTAGCGGATGGTGCACACTTGCTTGAACGAATCGGCGTAGGTGATGCGATTGCGCGTTACGTTGGCGACCGCTGGCAGTCCGCGCAATAGTTGGATTTCCTCGTCGCTGAATGCTCCCCCACCTCGTGCCATGGCACCCGCCTTTCCACTGTTTTCATGGATGTGCTTGCGATTGTAGGGTGCCATTGTCGTGAGATGCCCCCACCTGCAACCCCTGCATGATTGCTTTTTAACGACTGTTTTGCCACCTAACTGCCACTTGCGGATACCTTTTTCATGCCGGATTTCGCCGTTTGGTACCGGATTTCACCCGTTTCGATCCCGTATTGCCCCGTGCAAAACCTTCACCCCTAAAAAGTATGGAAAGGCACGAAAAGACATGAAAAGCGGGCATCCACGGATGGTTTCCGCGAATGCCCGCTTATGGCTGCTTATGCGCTTATTGTTTCAGCGATTGAGCGCGTATCAGCGCATGCGCTGGCGCGACTTGAGCGCGACGGCAACGCCGGCACCTGCCACGAGTAGCGCCACCACGGTGAAGAGGGTCGTGCCCGCAGCACCGGTGAGCGGCAGCTGGGTGACGTTCTTCACGTTCTTGACCTTGTACGTGTAGTTACCGGAGACCTCAGCGCTCGGAGCCAAGCCCCAGATATCGGCACCTGCATACTTGACGGCCTTACCGTTCGCAATGGTAACGGTAAATGCAGCTTTGAGATTCTGCTGGAAGCCTGCAGGAACATTGGTCTCAGTGACCTTGTAAGTACCGTCCGCAAGACCCTTGAAAGTCACCGTTCCATTTGAATCGGAAGTCGCAGTAGCAGTGGACGGAGTCGAGGCACCGTTCTGTCCTTCGATCTCAAAATCAGCACCAGCCAGAGCATTGCCCTGGGCATCGGTCTTGGTGAAGGAGAACTGACCGTTGGTGATGGAGGTGATGTCGGTGGCTTTAGCACCATTGTCGGAGAGCACAACCGTATTGGTCACGGCCTTGCGGCCAGTAGCTTCCGCTTCGGTAACCTCGGCATCGTAGGTCACAACGATCTCATCGCCTGCGTTCTGCTGCTTGATGGAGGTGATGTTAACAGTGAACTTTCCATTCTCGGCCACGGCCACGGTGTAATCCTTACCCTTGTTCAGGTCGCTACCGCCAACCGTCACTTTAAGGGAATCGAGATGCACAGTCTGGCCAGCAGACGGGGTATCCGTGTAGGTGTAGGCGTAATCGCTGTAGTACTGCGTGTTCTGCGGAACTTTGCTCGTAATGGTGTAAGTCACCGTCTGGCCGACGGAAGCGGTTGCAGCGCTCACCGTCTTGCTCACAGTGGTGGTCTGGTTCTTAATGTCCACAGTTGCCGCAGTGAGCGGATTCAGCACGCCATTCTCAACGTTGCCGGAGCCAACGAGGATTGCGATAGACGGAGTGGCAGCCCCATTGGTGCCAACCAAGTAATCCGCGTCCACAAACAGGTACAGACCTGCAGGGAGCGTCACAGTAGCAGACAAGCCATCTTCAGCAAGATTCTTGCCCAGATCAACTACAGTCGGATCGCCAAGCATATTGGTCTTGGTCTTCAGCGTTTCCACGAACTTACGGGAAGCACCGTTCTTCCATGCGCCAGTCGCCGTATCCTTGCTCGATCCCGTCGTATCCAGCACGCCTTCGGCGAGCGCCCAAGCCATCAGATCGCCGGTTTCAGGGACGGTCTTGTCAGTTGCAGACTGAAGTGCCGCCGCAAGAGCATCGCGGACAACACCGTCGGCGGTCTGCACACCGTACGCCGCATTGTCACCAGTGCCGTACTGCACATAATCGGCGATCTTGTAGGCGTTCAGACTACGATTGGTCAGCTGCTTGGCGTCCTGAGCAGTGAACGTGAAATTCGCGTTATTGGCAGCGCCATCAGCCTGCGCGCTGGTTGCGCCCAGGGCCATGCCACCGAGCAGCGTCGCAGCGGCGGCGATGCCTGCGAAAAGTTTCCTCATCTTCATGAGAATCCCCTCTCCTTGTGTTGTTGATGTTGTGTTTGTTTTTGCTGACGGGATCCGAAGCCCAACATGCTCTGGATCCACAAAATTTGTGATGCACGGCTGGACTGCCCTGCGAAGGTTGGTAGGGGCAGCCTAGCCCGAGGAACCATCTCAGACGAGACGTTTCTTGCTGTTCCAGACGCCAGCCGCGCCAACCAGCAGTACTGCGAGTCCGCCGATCGACCCACCAACCAGCAGCCATTGACGATCCGTGGTTCCGCCCGTCAACGGCAACGCCGACACCGCCACATACGTATTGGTGAATTTGGCGACATTCGCAGACTGATTATCAACAGTCTTGCCGTTGTCGTCCTTGACTTGCTTGATGCTCACTGTTAGCGTGCCCATATCGGCAGGAACCGTCACGGTTACCGTGTATTCCGCCTGGGAATAGTGCAGGCCGGCAATGGCGTTGGTGGGCTTGGTTTCCTTCACCGTGTAGGTGTAGGTGCCATCGGTCTTGTATACGATCTTGCCGAAGCTCGCCTCGTGATTTGCGGTATTCGCATTGATCGTGACGGAAGCTGAATCGGGCAATGGAGCGTTCTGGGCTGGGTCAGAGACGGCAATGGCGAAGTTGAAGGAGTCACCATTCTTCCATTCACGACCGCTAATGCTCTTGGCCACCTTGATCGAACCTTCAGCCAGAGTCGATTTCTTGTGAGTGTTGGTGACAGTGACGTTCCACTCCTTCACATTGTCAGCCATATTCGCGTTGAAATTGGCGTTCCACAGCTCGTCGGCAGTGATTGTCACGTCTTGGCTCTGGTAAGAAGTTTCGTAGCCTGTAACAGCTTTTTCGACCACCTTATACGTGTGACCGGGAGCTAGGTTTTCGAAAGTTGCAGTCCAATTCGTATCAGCCGTCGCCGCAGCTTCGCGCGAGTCCTTTTCATCGATCTGCAATGTGAACGTCACCGATTCAGGATTGCCTTCTGAGCTCGCTTTGCCATCAGCATCAGCCCACTTCTTCTGCACTGTGATGGCACCGGTCTTGACCTGATCGACCGGCTGCTCCGTATAAGGCGTATCACTGCAGGCATGTGTTTCGCCGTCACCCGAGTAGGCCAAGCATGCGCTGTCGTTGGTGTAGAAACCGGGCTTGTCCACAGACGTGGCATTACCGGCAGCATCAGAACCAGCACTACCAGTCACACCGTCGTAGCCATCTTTTTCAGCGTTCTTGTTCGCCGCATAATCGTCATACGCCTTCTGCGTAGGCTTAATGTCGAACTGCAGCGTGTAAGTCACACCGTCAGGAAGTGGATCAGAGCTCTTCGGCGATGCGGCAATCGTCTTATCATTCACCGTGATATTCCATTGCGCAGTTACATCAGTGTCATCGTTGGTAACCACTTTTGCTGTTTTTGCAGGATCGGCATCAGCAAAATCTGCATATTCCGACAGCGTATCCTGAATGGTCACGCCGGTATATCCGTTGGTAGTCGTAATGGTTTGCTGAATGTCTTCGAAAACCTTCGACAGCTCAGAAGCCGTACTGGCGGTCTTGTAGTAGCCCTTGTCCGAGCCACCACTAAGCGTTACACCAGACCAATCATCCCAAGCAACACTTCCATAATTCGGATAATTGCTGGACACCGCATTCATAAACACATTGGCTTTGTGCGTATCCGTATTTGTCCGCCAATCGTACGAAGTTACGCTTGTGTCAGCACCGGAGAAGATGCCTACGCCGTACACACCAATATTCGCATCTTTCAGTTGCTTAGCGGTCGTCAATGTATTGTTCGCAACAGTACTGCTGAATGCATTATTCGTAGTCGGCACACCATCGGTAAAGAACACTACATACTTGATTGCATTAGTTCGTGTGTCCTTATCCAAGGTGGACTTAGCTTCGCTGAAACCATCCGCAGTATTAGTGGCACCCTGGGGTTTTAAGCTGTTGACCTTAGTTTTCAGTGTCGTTACGTCAGGCGTAAGTCCGCTTAGCGTAGATGCAGATCCAGCAAAACTCACCAACGAAACCTGTACTTTGTTATCAGCGTTTGCGATTGTCTTATTCTGCGTATCAACGCCATCTAGGAAAGCGGTCACTGCCGTCTTCAGTGCTGCAGAGCGAACAGCATCATCGCCGCTGCACGGGTGGAAGTAGGAGGGCTGACGACCACTCATGCAGTAGGCCATCGAGCCGCTGTTATCGAGCACTAGTGCGATGTCGACTGGCTGGGAGACGGTTTGCGAAGTGCTGGACCGCTTGCCCGTCACGTTGAGGTTCAGCGTGTATGTATCGTTGGCACCATTCTTCTTGGCGATGGTTTTATGATGGTCCGGAGTTCCCAAAGGATCCGGATGGGCAGTCACCGTGAAGTGGCCCTGCACCGTATGATCAGCCGCAACAGTCATGTCAACGTAACGACGTCCACTTCCATCTGTCTGAATCGTAGGGCTGGAAACAACCTTGCCATTGTCAGTACCTTCGAATGTCACGTCATACTTAGACCAGTTAACTGGATTACCTTCCAAGTAGAAGTGAACCGTCTTCGTTTCGCCTGCGCTAGCGAGGATCGGTAAGGTACCGCTCTCTGCCGTATTCGACGGGATCGAATTCGACGGGATCGAATCCGATTCAAGACTTCCGGTTTCATCATTCGAAACACGAGCCTTAAATGTTGTGTTCGCATCACCACTTGCCAAACCATTGACGGTGATCTTCGCAACAGCCTGCGAGAAAATAACGCCGAACGCTGCGCCCTGCCTAGAGCCAGGACCACTGTTCCTCATCTCAATGGAAACCTGAGTTGGAGTGGACGTTGTATACAGACGAATGCCTTGAGGCACGCTGTCCTCATCCTCACCCGTGCAAGTTACAGTTTCATCATTCAAAAAATTCTGATTACAGAAACCGTAATTGCTATCGCTTGTTGGATAAGATCCCAGTTCCGTAATCTTGGAATCGGAGGTGTACACCATTTGCTCGTCTTTGTTAGTGCTTTCCGCATCCGCCATAACGAACGAATACTGCAGACTAGCTACGTTCTGACCGTTTTTAGCAATGGTGATATCTGAAAGCTGTACCCTCGAATCGTCCTGATCTTCATTGCCTTGATACAGCGCGGGCTTGCTTCCGGTCGGGAAATTAGAATATCCCTCAACACCGAAGATTGCGTGATGTCCAGCTTCACCTGGGTGTGCTTTACGATTATCCCACGTTGGCACTTTACTGGCGACGACCGTACGCCCGCCGGAATAATGCGCGGTAAATGACATGGTCAGGCCGCCGCCGAGATTCACGGTCATTTTTTGGCCGTCGTCTTTTTTGGCGGCCTCTGAGTCGAACTTGGACATATCAAGCCAGCACACGCGCTGCAAAGCATTCGTTCCAGCGTAAATACAGTTGGAATCAGTAACATCCGCCACTACGGAAGGGCTATTTTGCTCGGCGTTGACAGTTTGCGGATCGGGCTGCGAAGCGGTATCAGTCTGCGAGTTCGTATCCGAAGATGTAGCATCTCCGGCATTTGCCGCATTCGCTGTGTTTACGCCGGTATCCGTACCAGTGTTGGTATCGGATTCAGTGCCCGTAGGGTCGACGGAAGTATCGCCCGCATTGTCAGTGCCCGCGTTATCCGTGGCGTTACCGTCACCGGTCGTTTCGTTAGCAGTGGTCACGCTCTGGTCCGTGGTGGTTTCCACAGTGGTCGGCGTATCTTCCGCAAGCGCGGCGGAGGTGGTGGCATAACCCATGCCGCCCAGCATGGCGACCGATGCGAGCACAGCCACTATACGTTTTGCAAGTCCTCCCCTGGGCTTCGCCTCATATTCATGTGCATGCCTCATGAGCATCTCCTTAAATCCTGTGCAATCACGCGTCTTACGACGCGCAACCTCTCTTCATGCCAAGATTCGCAACATCTTCTACGTGCCCGGAAAATCCTGACAGTACTTCAACTCTGGAAGCTAGAGGAAAAGGGACTGCCATGCGTACACCCTAAGTGCGGGAAAGTCGGGTATCGCACAATCGATGGAAATTGCTGAATCGCAACACAAGTCACCCACGAAGAGCACCCGACGTTATCGCGAAGAAACGATGGGATAATCACTGCAATGACGCTTCTTCACACTTTCGTAACCATTAGTCAATAATGGCAATCACGCATGCTCTATTCGCCAACCACAACTTTTATATTCAAATTGCATGTCAGACACGCCTTCATGCAGTAACCGAATCAGCCGCGCTTCGGCCACCAAGCAGCATGCCTGCGAATATGCCACGGCTTGCGTCGCAACCAAACCAACAACGCGCCCACTACGAGAGTCGCAATACCTGTGATCGCACCAATCGCGCGGGCATCCTTCACCGCGTCGTTTTCGGCGGGAATCTCATCTGGAATGGCGGAACGTGTGGCCGAAACCAGCAGACGGTGCGTGTTGACGCCATACGGCGTGCAGGTCATCAGGGTCACGCGATCCTCACCAGGCACGATTTTCAGCTGCGACGTGTCGTTCGGCTCGATCACCGTGATACGGTCCACCTGATAGCCGAGCGTTCGACCCATCACTTCGATGTAGAAGTAGTCACCGACACGCATTTCATCGAGCCGCGTGAACATGGCCGCCTCGACCAGTCCGCGATGCCCGGTGAGCACCGCATGCGTGCTCTTGCCGCCGACTGGCAGGCTGCTGCCGTACAGGTGGCCCGCGCCCGAAGCGAGCGCCGATTCGGAGGTGCCATGGTAGATCGGCAGTCTCACGGAAATTTTCGGAATGCGAATCGTACCCATCACGCCACCGCCGGAATCCAACAGACTCCGGTACTCCGCGTCCGCCGAACTGGCGCTTGCGGAACCAGCGTCCGCGGAACCGGCGTCCGCGCCTGTACCCGCACCACTCTGATTGTCCGATTCACCAGAATCGGACAACTGTGGTCCACTTTCACCCGCTTCATTGTCCGATTCACCAGAATCGGACACACTGGCACGCGATCCGCCGCGCACATCAGCGAACGGATCCTTCGCCTCACCCAAAATCGGCTGTCCGGATTCCGCAAGCCGCTTGTTATAGTCCTGGGCCGCGGCGAACGCGTCATCCGCCTGCGGATACGGCCAGCCCGCAACCGTCTGCGCGGATCTTACCGACGTTCCCGACAGATCACGCGCCGACCGATACTGCAACATCGCCGGAAAACCGCCAATACAGATCGCAGCGACAATCAACAGCGCCGCAATCGCACGCATCGCCAGCGTTTTGCCGCGAGCGTGACGTCGTTGACGCATTTCGTCGGCAACGTCAATCGCCTCTTCGAACGACGGAAAGCGACTTTCCAACGAAAGTCGACCACCCATCGGAGCCTCTTCGGATGACGGCCAACGACCGTCATGCCATTCCGCCGTTTCCTCCATCTCACGCAACCGTGCCGTCACCCGACAAGCTTTCGCAGCACACGTTCCAGTTCGTCGATGCGCAACGCCTGTTTCGCGATCAATTCGTCGCATTGGTTGATGATGAGTTGCGCTTGGGCGAGCTTCGAAAGCGCATCCTGCGATTCCGTTGCCGACGATTGCGCATCATCGCGCATAAGATCATGATGCCGAATGACGCGCAGGTCGTCGCGGTCCACCCGCTTGCTGTTGCGGCGGTCTCGTTCCTCCTGCTTTTTCCAGCGTGCAATGCACCGCTCAATGCGTTTGTATCCGATGAGTTTCGGGTCGAGACCCGCCTCGCGGAAGATGGCGGCCGGCGATTCGCCCGCATTGTATCTGCACATGACTTCGATGCGGAAACTGTCGGCATACCGGATATGCGACGCGCTCACGCTTTCCACTGCGGGAAGGCTGGCCAAATACGCGCGCTCCTTTGCGGTGAATTTTCCATCAACCATTCTTCCCTCCCCCTATATTGCCTAAACAGCTTGGTTCAGAATCATATCGGAGCTTTCCCCATTGGCACCCTCGCTAAAACCCTCGAATAAAGCCACCATTCCCCCGATGAAGAAAAGGAGTTCCATCGTCAAAACAAACAGTTCCGCCATTTTCCACAGATAATAACGCTCATAGAATTGCCCCCCCCCCCATAAAATTTACAAAAACTTAACCTTGCCCCAGAGTGCCCTTTGGCGCATCATGGGGCATCACGTCCTTGAACACCGTCATGCAGACTCACTAGGCTAGAAACATGACGCAAGAGCTCGTTTCATTGACTATCATCATGGCGGTGGCGGCCGTCAGCCCGATTGTGGCGCAGCTGATTCCAGGAAGGTTCATTCCACAAACCGTGCTGCTGCTCGTCACCGGAGCCGCACTCGGTCCGTACGGACTGGGCGTAATCGAGGTGAACGACGCCGTGAAACTCTTGAGCGAGCTCGGCATGGCGTTCCTATTCCTGCTCGCCGGCTACGAAATCGACCCAAAACGACTCGCCGGGCATCAGGGCAAAGTCGGCCTTGTCACATGGATCATCACCTTGGGGCTCGCCGGACTCGTCGTGACCCTGCTTCCATTCTTCGCAAAGCAAGGCATCAACGGCATCGCCACGGTAATAGCACTTACCACCACCGCTCTCGGCACACTCATGCCGATTCTCAAGGAACGCAACCTCGAAGGCACCCCCATAGGCGACGCCATCATCTCGTACGGAACGTGGGGCGAACTCGGCCCAATCCTTGCCATGGCCATCCTGCTATCCACCCGAACCGGCTGGCAGACCATGCTCGTGCTCGGCGCGTTCCTTACCATCTGTCTACTGTGCGCAATGCTACCCACGAAAGCACTGAAAACCGGCCATCGCCTGTACCGTTTCCTTACGGAAAACGCGAACACGTCATCGCAAACGCTCATGCGACTGACCACATTCCTGCTCATCTTCCTTGTCACCATTTCCGCACTGTTCGAACTTGACGCGGTGCTCGGCGCGTTCGCCGCAGGCTTCATCCTGCGTTACATCATCCCCGACGGCAGCAAGTCGCTGGAAATGAAGCTGGAAGGCGTCGGCTACGGATTCCTTATTCCTGTGTTTTTCGTGGTGTCAGGAGCCGCGATCAACGTGCGCGCCGTGGCAGGCCGACCCGCGCTGCTCGTCGCGTTCATCGTAATGCTCATGCTGATTCGCGCGGTGCCCGTATATGTTGCGCTATCGCTCGACAAACGCGAGAATCCGCTGTCATCGCATCATCGCGTCACCGTAGCGCTGTATTGCACGACCGCACTGCCGATCATCGTCGCCGTCACGTCACTGGCGGTGAAGGTCGGCACCATGCAAGGCGACACCGCGTCAACACTGGTCGCAGCCGGCGCGATTACGGTGTTCCTAATGCCGCTGCTTGGCTCGATCACATATCAGGTGGCCGACGTACATCCGGTCACCGCGGTTCGGGAGATTGCACACACACCATCCGATTGGCGGACGATCGTGCACGAACATGCGCAGGTGCGTGCGCTGCTGCACCATCAGGACCGGCTCAAGCGTATGGCGGAAACATTGGACGCACTGGAGAAGATGGGAACGATGGGACATGGCGATGCGGCACATAGCAATGCCGGACATGGCGATGAATATCGAGCCGAACTTGTGAAACGTGCGCGCCGCGAAATCGACCGGCAGTTGAAGGAACTCGGCCTGGACCCACAGCTCACCACGCAACTGCCACACAACTACCGTTATCCGAAGAACTGAAACGCGAATCCGAGCCTTTCCGGCACTCTAAGTGTCCGATTCTGGTGAATCGGACACCCACAGGGCACTTTCGCCGCATTACTTGTCCGATTCTGGAGAAACGGACAACCATGCATGCGACTATTCGACGGACTTGAGCGAACTGATCGGGTCGATGCGGTCGAGTACAGGGTTGACGAGCAGCTGCACAAGTAGCGCGAACGCCATGGTCGCGACAGCCGCGATCACATAGCTCAACGGCTTACATTCCACTTCGAAATACAGTGCGGGCATGTTCAACGCGGCCGTCAGCAATCCGCCGACGAAACGTCCGAGCGGCAAGCCCAACACCACGCCCATCATGGTGAGCACCATCATTTCGCGATTTACGTAATGATGCACTTCCTTGTCGAAGAAGCCAAGCACCTTAAGTGTGGCCATCTCGCGTTCACGTTCTGATACGTTGGTGTTGGCGAGAGTGAACAGCACCACGAGCGCGAGCCCGCCCGCGAGCGCCACGATCAGCGCGACCACCGCGCCCATCAGGTCGAATTTGAAGCTTTCCGCCATGTGTGCGCAGCTCACGGCTTTCATGACCGCGTCATCGTCTTCCAGCTTTTCCGCGTAGGCGGCCTGGGATTCGCCCGATCCTTTGAGCTTCGCGTACATGGCGTTCCACACCAGTTGCCGGTCGTTTGACGATGCGCCATTCGAGGTACCGGATTTGCCGTTTTGATTGTCCGATTCACCAGAATCGGACATCTGGGACCCGTTTTCACCCGTCTGATTGTCCGATTCACCAGAATCAGACACAGAAGATGCGGAAGACGCGCTGGATGTAGCAGTGTCGAACAGCTGGTGATAGTAGGTTTCGCTGACGTACACGTCCGATCCGATCACGCTGCGGGTCACCGCGCTGACATACGCGTCGGCCTGCACTTCGTTGCCGTTGGTCAGCGTCACCGTATCACCCGCATTGACACCCATTGCGCTTGCCGCGGACTGTGATACGATCACGCCGTCATCGCCCAGGCTTATCGCGTCCTTCGTGCCGGAAGTACCATTCGCGTCCGATTCTCCAGAATCGGACATCTGGGACCCGTTTTTACCGCTCTGGTTGTCCGATTCTCCAGAATCGGACACCGAAGACGCAGAGGAAGACGCTCTGGACTTCCCGCTGAACAACGACTTCGCACCATCCACCCAACTGGAACGCACCGGCTGCAACGTGACCATCTTGCCGAACTCGCTGCGTTCACTGTCGGGCACGGCAACCAGCTGAATGCTTTCGCTCCCCGAATCGCCGGTCAGATCACCCGATTCAACGCGCACGTCCATGCTCGACGTGACGCGACCATCCGAAGCAACTTTTTGCCGCATCGCATCAGCATCGTCATCATTCGCGACCACCATCAAATCGTACTGATACACGTCCTGATACTGTTTCGCGCCCAATGCGGCAACGGTGTCGTTGATCGCAAGTCCGCACACAATCAGCGCGGTGCAGCCGGCCACGCCGCCGACCGTCATGATCAGGCGCGATTTGAAGCGGAAAATGTTGCGTGCCGTGACTTTGCCGAGAAAGCTCATGCGATTCCACAACGGCTTGATACGCTCCAGCAGAATGCGCGATCCTGCACGCGGCGCTTTCGGGCGCATGAGACTGGCCGGCTTCTGTCGCATTTCCTGCGCGCACGCATACACGGTTGCGGCAAGCACGCCGATTACGAATAGCGCGACTCCGGCCGTTCCATACAGCCAGTCGTATTCCAAGCGTACGTCCGGCATCACATACAAGCCTCGCAATACGACGAGCAGGAACGCCGGAATGCCAAGGAAGCCTGCGATCAGGCCGAGTCCACCGCCGATCAGGCAGGCGAACAGCGCGAACAACAGGTATCGTGAGGCGACCGCAAGACGCCCGTAGCCGAGCCCTGTGTATGTGCCGATCAGCCCGCGATCCTCTTCGACCATGCGCGCCATGGCGGTCAGACTCATCATCACCGCCACGAGCAAGAACACGATCGGGAATGCGTTGCCCAGCGATTGGATGGATTCCAGATCAGATTTCAGCGAGCTGAATCCGCCGATTTGCGACCGGTCCTGCACATACCAACGCACTTGCGGAATGCTGTCTTCCAGCTCGTTTTGCTTGGATTGCAGTGTCCGTTCGGTGTCTTTTTTCTGCTGGTCCAATTGCGATTGCGCCTGGTCGAGTTGCGCTTTGGCTTCCGCTAATTGCGGGCTTGCGGCAATTACCGTTTCACGCAGTGTTTCACGGGTTGTTTCGTCGAGGGACCCTGCAGCCGTGCCCGCCTGCATATTGACGATTTGGTCGATTTGCTGGTTGAGCTGACTGCGATTGCTGTCGATCTGCTGTTGCGCTGCGGCGAACTGTTTGTCAGCTTGCGCTTTCGCCTCGTCGATTTGTTTGGTTCCAGCGTCGAGTAGTTCCTGATGGCGTGCTTGCTGGCGGTTCTTGCGTACCGTGCCGTCGATGCGGTCAGCGACTTCGCTGACGGTGTCGTCATAGGCGTCACTGAACGAGTCCTTGTCGGAGGCGCCTTTCACGAGAACGGTGACGGCCGTGTACATGCTGCCGGTCACACCGTCGGACGGCGCAAAGAACGTGTAGTCGCTGGTAGCGGAGGAACGGAACGCGTTCGTACCCGAATAGCCGTCTGGATTGGTGAGATCCTGCGGGTCAAGCACCACGCCCACAATGGTCAGTTCGGCAGGGAAGCCCGGTGCCTGATTGTCCGATTCACCAGAATCGGACATCTGGGACCCGTTTTCGCCCGTTTGGTTGTCCGATTCTGCAGAATCGGACACGGAAGACGTCGCAGAAGAAGCAGAAGACGCCGAATCCTGCGGCGTCACCGTAATATGGTCGCCCTTTTTGTAGCCGGAATCCTTGATGAATTTGCGCGTCACCGCAATCTCACCGGACTTCTCCGGCATGCGTCCGCTCTGCAGATACGGCTGGTCAATGCCGTTCGTGCCGATCTCCTGCATGGTCACGGTTTTTTTGCCGTTCAAATCGACGGTCACGGTTTGCGAACGTTCGCCCTGCACTTTCGCCACACCGGAAATCTTACGGAGCGCGGCAATATCGTCATCGGTCAATCCGGCCGTCGACAACACCTGAATGTCGTGCAATCCTTGGGTGTCGAAAAAACGATCCGTCGCAAGAAAAGCGTCTCGGCAACCCGCGTAAATGCCCGTAAGCACGGCGACGCCCAGCAACGAGATCAGTGCGATGGAGATGAATCGCTTCCACGCATGCAACCACATACGCACCATGTCTTTGATGAATGCCATGACGACCTCCAGCCCGTGGCGCTCAAGCAGCACCAACCATTGCTCCCAAAACCTTCATTTTATTGAACTATCGAACTATTGAACACTATGAAACCGAATCCACGCGCTACAGCTACAATCGGGGAAGACGCGCCATGCCAAAAACCATAGGCGCGTCACCTACCACTACTGCCGAACGCAACATCGCCAAGATCGCCAAACTTTTGCCGAATTTGCCGAATTTGCCGAATATTGCCGAGGCACCCAAGAAGAGGAAGCATTCATGAGCGACGCAACCGTTGCGAAGAAACCGCGCGAAACCGACGATGTGCCGGTTCCGCCGACGCTGCGCAAGTCTTTGAAGAATCGTCATATTCAATTGATCGCATTGGGCGGCGCGATCGGCACCGGCCTGTTCTATGGTTCCAGCGAGTCGATTCAGCTGGCGGGCCCGGCCATTCTGCTCGCCTATCTGATCGGCGGTCTGGCGATTTTCCTGATCGTGCGCGCCCTGTCCGAAATGGCGGTCGAGGATCCGAAGGCGGGCGCGTTCAGCTATTACGCCACGCAGTACTGGTCGAAGCGAGCCGGCTTTATTTCCGGCTGGAATTACTGGTTCAACTACGTGCTCGTGGCCATGGTGGAGTTGGCCGTGGTTGGCTCGTTCGTGAATTACTGGTTCCCGAACATTCCGAAGTGGGTGTCGGCGGCGGTGTTCCTGGTGGCCATCGCGGCGCTGAATCTTATGGGCGTGAACAAGTTCGGCGAATTTGAATTCTGGTTCGCCATCATCAAGATCGTGGCCGTGCTTGCCATGATTTTCGGCGGTTTGTATGTGATCATCGCGAATGTGCCGACCGCTTCGGGCATTCGCGCGTCGTTCGCCAACTGGTTTACCGTTGACGGTGGATTCCTGCCGCATGGCCTGATGTCTCGCAATGCGGACGGCACGTGGACAGGCTTGCTGATGGCGCTGGTCGTGGTGATGTTCAGCTTCGGCGGCACCGAGCTCATCGGCATCACCGCGGGCGAAACCGAAAATCCGCGCACCACCATTCCGAAGGCCACGAACGGCATTATCTGGCGTATTCTCGTGTTCTACATCTGCGCGCTCGGCGTGATCATGGCCGTAATCCCGTGGAGCACGATCGACGGCAATTCCAGCCCGTTCGTGCAGATTTTCGACTCGGTGGGCGTGCATGCGGCCGCCGGCATTCTGAATTTCGTGTGCCTGACCGCCGTGATGAGCGTGTACAACTCCGGCCTGTATGCGAACTCGCGCATGCTGTATTCGTTGGCGAAGCAGGGCAATGCGCCCGCGTATCTGGGCCGTCTGAACAAGCGCGGCGTTCCGGTCGGGGGTGTGATCACGTCGGCCATCATCATTGCGATCGCCGTGGTGGTGGTGTTCGTGTGGCCTGATTTCGCGTTCAATTATTTGATGTCGATCGCCACGATTGCCGCTGCGATTAATTGGATCATGATTATGCTTACGGAAATTAAGTTCCGTCGCGTTGTCGCCGCCGGCGATGGTCCGAACAATCTGAAGGGATTGAAGGGCCAGGAAGCGCTTGACAAGCTCGCTTTCAAGCTGCCGTTCGCCAAGGTGACGCCGTATGTGGTGATCGCGTTCATGCTGCTGGTCGTGGTGCTGATGTGCTTCTCCGCAAGCTATCGCATCGCAGTGGTCGCCGGTGTGATTTGGCTGGTCGTGCTGTTCGCCGCCTATCAGATCACACAGAAGCGCGCCTGAAGTCGTAAGACAAAAAGCGCCTGTGCCTCAAGCGAGGGGCACAGGCGCTTTTTGTTTCAGATTACGATTTCAGATTTCAGATTTTGATTTCCAATCCGCGATTCTCGCGCTGTTCTGGGGACTCGCGCCGTTCGACCTGTGGTACCTGTCGAAGTAGTCCGGCAACACCGTCGCAATCCTGTATGGCGTAACCCTTGCGGCGATCGCCGCGATCGGCTCGCTGCTCGCTTTCATCCTGCCCTTGTCGGGGCGCAGCAAATGCGCAATCGCAATTTTTTAATGCATCATCGCATTAACTCATCATCGCATCTTATTCCGCTGCCGGAGCGGGACCGGTCGAAGCGCGGGCACGCAATTCGTACGGCCCTTCCATCAGATGCCCCACACGCTCGCCGCCGATCAGCTTGAGCAGCAATCCGGCGGCCTGCTTACCGGTATCGACCACGTCACGGCCCATGGCGGTCAGGTTCGGATAAGCCGCGGTGCACATGAGGGAATCATCCCACGACATGATGGAGATTTCCTCCGGTACTTTGATGCCTTGCGAAGCTGCCACGCCAAGGCCAGCCAGCGCCATCACATCATTGTCGTAGATGATCGCCGTCGGATGCTCAGAGAACGCCAGCAGGCGCTTCGTGGCCTCGCGACCGGTTTCCGGCGTGTAGTCGGTGTGCAGGCAACGATAACGCATGCCCAGCTCGGAAGCGACGTCCGCAAAGGCGGAATCGCGAATATACGAGTGCGCAAGCGATTCGGGACCGCCGACGCGGGCGATCTGACGATGTCCGAGATCATACAGGTATCGCACCGCTCGGCGCACGGCATCGGCGTCGGCGCTTGACAGACTCGGCAGATTGCCGACCACGGAGGCATCGGCAATGGCAAGCACCGGCATCTCCTCATGCTCCTCAAGCAAGGCAACGCAAGGGTCTCCAAGCTCGACATTGACGAGCAGCATGGCGTCGACGTTGCCAGTAGCAATCCAATCATCGATGATCGAAAGCTTCGCGTCCTCACCCACGGCCATGCGTACCAGCAGAGAATAATCGTATTTTTCCAGCTCGGCGCCAAGACCGGAAATAAGTTCCATCATGTAGGATTCGACGGAAAGCAGCTTCGGGTCGTAACCCAACACTAGACCCACGCGCTGCGTCTTCGCCTTGGCCAGCGCCTGTGCCGCGCCATTCGGCTTCCATCCCAGTTCATGTGCGACCTTCAACACTTTGTCTCGAGTCACATCGGAAACACCAGACTTGCCGTTGAGCGCATACGAAACGGCGCTACTAGAGACTCCCGAAGCCTTGGCAACGTCAAAAATCGTCACCTTGCTTTTTTGAATAGGCATGTCCGTGTCCTTCTTCTTAACTTAAATCGCAACTTAAACGGTTCATCTACATCGTACAGTAAAAGCGCCGACCAACCTCTTGAAAAGTCAGCGTTCACAACACTTTCGTTTCTTAAGGTTGGCGGCGCTTCAACTTATGTTTTTACTCAACCGAACACGTCAACTGAAATTTCAGTAGTCCTCTATCCACTCTTCTACCGCTTCAGTAAACGGCGTACTCGCGGAAGCTCACCATTCGCGCTTCGGATCGTTGGCGGAACGCGGCACGTTGGCGGCTGCGAACGCACCCGGAGCGGCAAGCGCTGCGGCATCGGCAGTGGCGATATGCAGCACGACGCTTTCGCCCGGAAGCAGCGAGACCATGCCCTCGGCCACCGAAGCCTTCGCGTCGACCTTGTCTGCCATGCAGAACAGGTCGCGCACGTAGCTCTTGGCTGTGACGGTAAGTTCCACGCCATCTTCCACGGCAACGGCCGCGGCACTGAGGGCGAGTTTCACGTAAAACATTTCTTGTATTCACGCAATGGTTGCGGCACGGATGGCCATCCGCGCGTTCCGGAAGACGAACAGATGGCCGCCGAACTGACCGCATACCTGGAATCATTCGGCCCGGACCTCTGGCAATAGCCTATGCGCTCGCAGTGCAGCGCATTTTATTTGATTCGTTTCTGCGATTTTGGTGGCATAAATCGCAAAAACGTTGATTTTTCAACGATTTTTTATTTGACTGGTATTTGATTCGTATTTGACTGACGTGCGATCAGCAGGACTTCAATCGCAATATAAAGCGTGCGATTGCCGCACACTATAAGCACAGCAATCGCACGCTATTCATCGTCAACTATCGACAATCATGTGACGCAGCCGTTCAACGCAACTATCTAACGTGATTATTCAGCGTGATCAGAGTCGGTGTGATCGGTCAGGTCCAGCTTGAATGGGTGAGCAGGCAGATTATTGTCATTAAACAACGGTGCCGGACCCCAGCTACGCCATGCGTAGCGCATCATCACCGGCGCTGGCACTTCCGGCGTGGCCAACGTAATCGTGCCGATACTGCGGCTGTTGATCGGAATACCGAATTCCGTGGCGTTGTAATCGACCACGTTGACCTTTGCGTTGACCAGATCGTCAATATCGCAATCCACGAAAATCGCGGCGTAGGCCGGATGGAACACACCATCGGCACCGGCAAGCTCGAAACCGGAACGTTCCGGCAGACGCACCAGCGAAGGCAGGCTCTTGGCGAACTCGTCACCAAAACTGTCAGGCGTGGTGCCACTGAAATGCAGGCCGTGCGCGTACCGGAAGAACAGGCGTACGCGGCCGCCTTCGTCGCAGCGGAAACCCAGCACAGTCGGCCCATACACCGGAATACGGCTCATACCATACACTTGGCGAAGCGCACAATTGCCGAGACGCTCGCCCGGTGTACGTTTATCAACCGGATGAATGTTGTTGTATTCGCCGCAATCCATAGTGCAGATGGCGAACACATTGTCGATGGACTGCGCGGCATCCCACTGGGCCTCGCGCAACACCGGCCACAGCATCGGATCGCCGTCACCCTCGTCGACCTTCTTGTCAATCCACTGCGGCAATTGCACGATCAGGAACGGCAGGCTTTCGCTCCACAGCGCACGCCATTCACCAATCATCATGCCCAGCAACTCACGGTAGGATCCGCAATACGGCTCGTCTTCCTCGCCCTGATACCATAGGAATCCCGCCAAGGAGTAAGGCACAATGCGCTCCAGCATGGCATGGAACGCGCCTGACGGACGCCACTGCGAGGTCGGCGTCATCGGCGGCGGCCACGGGCATTCGCCATACTGTTGGGTCAGCGTATCCCACGTCACATCAGGATCGTCTTCGCGGGCGGCTGCGATCGACGCATTCCACGTATCAGAACGCGACTGCCATTCGCCGTACTCCAAATCGAACTGTTCCTGCGTTTTACCTGCGATCGCCTGCTCATAGCGCGCAAGATAGCCGCGCCCGGATTCGCTGGAATTCAGTGCATCTTCGCTCGTCCAGCAACTGATCGACGTACCCCCGATATAACAGTCGATAATGCCGATCGGAAGGTCGGAATCAAGTTCATCACGCAGTTTTCGCGCAAAATAGTACGCTACCGCACTCATTACGCCACTATTTTCAGGCGATGATTCCTGCCAGCTTGCCGCATGTTCGGCGTTGCGATTGATCACACCGGTTTTCGGCACATTGTAGAAGCGCAGTAACGGATCGGCACAGTTATCGAGGGCTTCCTCGGCGTCTTCACTGTTGCGCAATTCAAGTTCCATATTGCTTTGACCGCCGGCCAGCCATACTTCGCCGATAAGCACATCATAATATTCGATGAAATCGTTGCCTGCGGTGACGCGCAACGTGTAAGGGCCACCTTCGGGCTGTGCCGGCAGCATGACGCGCCACGGTGAAAAACCGTTCTTGATCTCTTTGGAGGCGTACGCATGCGCCTGCACGATCACGGAACCATCGAAATCGCGGATTTCCGCGGAAACCTCAAGTCCGGCGCAATCGGCATCAAGCGCGCCGAACACGGCGATGGGCTTGTTACGCTGCAACACCATATGCGAGGCGAAAATCGCGGCGACGTGCAGAACTCCTGACGTGCTACGGTCTTCGGTAGGTTCAGCCGACGTTGTCATTTCAGAACCAGGTGCGGGACCAGTCGCAGTGACCATGACATCTCTTCCTATAGAAAAACCGTAAGAAACCGTACATATCTATCCTAGAACAATATGCGACAGAACATACAAAAAAGACCGCCACCCGTAAGGGCAGCGGTCTTGTAAAAGACTCAGCGATTAGCCGAATGAGCCACATCAGCCACGGGCGATCTTGCCGGTGAAGGTGGCCATATCAGCGTCGTCATCCTTGCCGTTGTTCCAGGAGAACATGGCGCGCAGCTTCGGACCAACGGTCTCGATGCGGACGTTGCCGTACTCTTCCTGCAGAGCCTTGAACTTCGGAGCGCCAGCGTCCTGGTCCTCGATGAACTCCTTGGCGAAGGAGCCGTCCTGGATGCGCTGCAGGTGGTACTGCATGCGCTCACGCACGTGCTCGTCGATGCAGGTGTTGGTGTAGTCGCCGTACTGGGCGGTGTCGGAGCAGGACCAGCGAGCCTTGTTCAGACCGCCCTCGTTCATGAGGTCGACGAGCATCTTCAACTCGTGGCAGACCTCGAAGTAGGCGATTTCAGGCTGGTAGCCGGCGTCGGTGAGGACCTCGAAGCCCATTTCAACAAGCTTGTTCACGCCGCCCATGAGCACATTCTGCTCGCCGAACAGATCGGTTTCGGTCTCCTCGGTGAAGGTGGTCTTGATGGCGCCTGCGCGCAGAGCGCCCAGAGCCTTGGCGTAAGCCAGGCACAGCGGCCAGGTCTTGCCATCCGGATCCTGCTCGACGGCCACGACGACCGGGACGCCACGACCGGCGGCGTACTCACGACGCACGATGTGGCCCGGACCCTTCGGGGCGACCATGAAGACCGGGTGGTCCTCGGACGGCTTGATGTAGCCGTAGTGGATGTTGAAGCCATGAGCGAAGGCCAGAGCAGCGCCCGGCTTCAGGTTCGGCTCGACGTCCTTCTTGTACACGGCGGCCTGGTACTGGTCAGGCAGCAGGATCATCACCACGTCGGCTTCGGCAACGGCCTCGGCAACAGGCTTGACCTCAAGGCCCTGCTCCTTGGCATACTCCACGGACTTGGAGGTAGGACGCAGGCCGACGACGACGTCGACACCGGAATCGCGCAGGTTCAGCGCATGGGCGTGGCCCTGGGAACCGTAACCGAGGATGGCCACCTTCTTGCCATCGAACACGGACAGATCGGCGTCCTTTTCGTACCAGATAGTTGCTGCCATAATTGGCGCTCCTTTATTGTTTTTTGCGATTCGGAACTTGCTTTTTCCGAACAAACTCGCTATTTTCTATTCTTTTTTCGGTTGTTATCACGGCGAGTGATTCCTAGGATGTTGCTCCCCCCGGATTGTGTCCGAGGAACCACTCCGCCTCTCCTGCGGAACTGTTCTAGTACCGCTTTCTTTATGATGTCTGTTGGCGTTCACATAGTGGCTATATTCACGTCAAACGTTTTTTCTAAGGCTCCGAGCCACCCCAAGCGAAGCAGCCCGGCAAGCCGGTCGGCGTCACTTGGTGAAGTCGACGTTCTTCGTTTCCTTGCAGCTCAACACCGCGATGAGGCAGCACAGGGCCATCACACCGAGGTACAGGCCCACGGAATGCACGCCCCAATGATGGGACAGCCAAGTGGCGATGGTCGGCACGAAGGCCGCGCCGACGATGGCAGCCAGGTTGTAGCCGATGCCGGAGCCGGAGTAACGCACGTTCGCGTCGAACAGTTCCGGCAGGAAGGCGCCGATCGGACCGAACGCGGTACCCATCAGAGCGAAGCCGATGCACAGGAACAGCAGGTTGGTGGCGAAGTTGCGCTGACCGACGACCGCCGGATCAAGCAGGAACGGGAACAGCAGGGCGAAGGCGATGAGGCAGCAGGAGGAGATGATGATCACGCGCTTGCGGCCGAACTTGTCGGCGTTCACGCAGGAGATCACGATGAACGCGGCGAATACGCAGACGGCGATCATCAGCATCAGCAGATACTCCTGGTTGCTGAAGCCCAGGTTGCCACCACCCTGCTCGACGGTCTTGGTGCCCCAAGCGAGGGACCAGGTTGCCAGCGTGTAGAACAGCGTGTAGGTGACGGCCACCAGGAACGTGGCCTGGATGACTTCCTTCCAGCTCTTCTTGAACACTTCGGTAAGCGGGGACTTGACGACCTTCTTCTGCTCCTGGGCCATACGGAAGATCGGGGTCTCCTCCATCTGGACGCGGACGACGAGGCCGACGATCACGAGGATGGAGGACAGCAGGAACGGCACGCGCCAGCCCCAGGCAAGCATCGCGTCATTGTCGTTGAAGGTCTCCAGCAGGAAGTAGGTGCCGTTCGACAGGAAGAAGCCGATCGGGGCGCCCAGCTCCGGGAAGGAGCCGTACAGCGCGCGCTTGTCTTCCGGAGCGTTCTCGGTGGCCACCAACGCGGCGCCGGACCATTCGCCGCCAAGTCCGATGCCCTGCACGAAGCGACATAGGCACAGCACGGCGACGGCCGCGACACCCCATTGGTTGTAGGTCGGCAGGCAGCCGATCAGGAAGGTGGCAATGCCCATGGTGAGCAGGGAGACCACCAGCGTGGTCTTGCGGCCCATACGGTCGCCGAAGTGGCCGAACACCAACGAGCCCAGCGGACGGGCGATGAACGCGATGGCGAAGGTCAGCAGGCTGGCCAGCAGCGCGACGGTCGGATTGGTGGTGTCTCCGAAGAACACCTTCGGGAAATAATTCGCAGCGGCGGTGCCGTATGCGTAAAAGTCGTAGAACTCGATGGCGGTGCCGACCATGGATGCTGCGATCACGGTTTTGACCGAATCGCGGACCATCGCCTGCGCTTTGCCAGCGGCCGCTTCGACTGTACTCATTGATGTACTCCCTGTACGTCCTGTTACCGGTTCCCAACTTCCGCCGATAACGATGTTGTTTGTAGTTTTTCTGTTTTCTGTTGTGCGCTATGCCGGCCGGCTTCAAAAGGTTTTCGCTGCGTCTGCCTTGTGGGCTGCAACAAAAATGGCCCCGCATCATGCAGGGCCATCAACGTGTGTGCTACGCGCGCCTCAAACCCTGCCTTCGTTGGCGAGGGATTGAAGCCGCAATGCTCGAATCAGTCCGCCAACGAAAGCGGAATAATAATTCGTGCGGACAGCAGTACGCGTGCAACCATTCCGTTCATCGTGGCGAACCTCCTTTCGCAAAGTCTTGTATTCGGCGGATTATCCGCTCGAACTAAGCCGTAAAGATAAGCGCGTCCACAGACCCTTTCTACTAAAGGTTCACTATGTGGACGCGCAATTTTGAATTTGATATTCGTTTTTCGGATTATCTCAGGTCATCCAAATCATTTCAGCAGCAACGTCAGCACGCCCGCAACAGCCATGCAACCGGCGGCAACAACGAAAATCAGCAGATACTCGCCAGTCGCCGCAATCGCAATCGCGCAAACGACAGCGCCAATCAACGAACCGAACGTATTCGCCAAACTGAACGCAGCCAACGAACGACCAACGGAACGTATATCCGGCAACGTCGCAAGATTCAACCCTTGGCTCACGCCGTCATACACCACATACGCGAAACCTGCAAACAGCGCATACAGCGCGACCGCCATAGCACTATCGATCGGCGTCAACGGAAGCACCACAGCAACCACAAATAACAAGCAGGCGGCAATCGCGGGAATACGGGAATCTTTGAAAGCGCGGGCGATGCGGCCAAGCAGCAGCGCAGCCAACAGCGAGCCGACGAACGCGGCAACGGCCATCATCGACATAACCGCAGCCGCTCCGGACAAACCAAACATGGTGACCTGCGAAACATCGCCCAAACCATCCTGCGCAAGATACCACTGGTAAATCGCAATGCCGGAAGTGGCTGCGATGGCAAACATGCGCGCGGCAAACGCAATGAAGAACTTCGGAGCGCCCTTCGGCGGACGATACTGCGAAAAATAATCGCCCTTCTTCACACCCTCACGAGGCAAATAGCTGCTGGAACCCTCAAACGGCAACACCAGCAACGTAGCCGCACCAGCCACCACCAGGCACAACGCAAACACCATCATGGCGAAACGCGTGGTGCCATCCCAACCGGAATCGTCGGCAGCCCACGTAATCGAAACGGCCGCGATAATGCCCAACACCTGGCCGAACGCCTGGCCAGCGCCACGCCACGCGTCCGCACGATCACGGAACTTGTCGGGCACGCGCTCACCGAAAGCGGCCGCCAGCGGCATCGATACCATCGCATGTCCGATCAGCGTAAACAGCCAGAACACGATGACCAACGGCATGAAATCGCAGGCGGAAAGAATCGCCACCGACGTGGCGGTCAGCACCGTACCGGCGATGATCCACGGGGTGCGGCGGCCCAGCGGGCAGTACGAATGGTCGGATCCGACGGAAATCCACGCATTCATCAGGAACGTCAACAGCGTGCCGACGACGCTGAGCAGCGCCAGATCGGTGACGCGGTCGGTGCCGGAAAGACGGCTGATGGTCTGCGGAATGAGCACAGAGTTGAGCGCGGCCATCGGCGCGGTGAACAGCAGCGCACCAAGCGCGAAGCCGGCGGTGAGGCGATGCACCTGCGGTTTGGTGGGCGTGGTGCCGTCGGGCGCGGTCATCGGATCGCGCAGGTCAAGGAACGACGATTCGAGGTTCGGCACAGCGGCGTCGAGATGGGCGAACGCGGTCAGCGGGGAGCCGCCTTCCGTGTTGATGAGGGTCTGCTGCACTTCCGGACGCTCGTTGGAAGCCTCGGGCACGCGCGGATTCTGTTGTACGGCCAAGCGCTTCAGGGCCGCTTTGGTCTCTTCGGTCAGCGTTTTTTCGTAATCGGGACGGTCATCGATGCCGGGGCGCACGAACACCTGGCCCGGCAGCGGCTGCGGCTGCATTGGAGTCTGCTGCTCACCTGCATTATGTTGATTGTCTTCAGTCATCTCTTATTTCTATTCCTGTTTTTCCTGTTTTGTATTGTCGCTTGTCGTTCTTGCTTCTATTTCGTTGCTCGTTTCGAAATGTCACACGATATTCAGCACATATGAAAATCGCCCGGACGCACTGCACCAGTGCATTCGAGCGATTCTTTCAGCGAAATCAACCATATCAATACGTCCTGTCAGACAGCAGAAACATGCGATGGCAATCTCAATATCGATATCGCATAAGAATCGATATCGCATAAGAAAAGCCCGGATGCGATTATCGCTTCGCATCCGGACCGGTTGTGTGAGTCTGTTCAGTTATGATTGCGGATTCCGTACCGTTCGATCAGCCCTTGACTGCGCCGGAGGTGACGCCTTCGACGATGTAGCGCTGCAGGAACAGGTACAGGATAAGGATCGGCAGCATGGCCAGCAGCAGGGCCGCCATGATCAGGCCGATGTCGTTGGAGTATGTGCCGTAGAAGATCTGGGTTGCGATCGGGATGGTGTACAGATCGCGGCGACCCAAGACCAGGGACGGCAGCAGGTAGTCGTTCCAGAACGCCATGGCGTCGATGATGGCCACGGTGGCCACGGTCGGCTTGAGCAGTGGGAACACGATCGTCCAGAAGGTGCGCCACTTGGAGCAGCCGTCAATGCTGGCGGCTTCCTCAAGCTCGTTCGGAATGTTCGTCTTGATCGCGCCGTGGAACATGAACACCGCCAGGGAAACCGAGAAGCCGGTGTGCATGAGGATCAGCGTGATACGGCTGTTCAACACGTCAAGCAGGCCGCCGTAGACGGAGACGAGCGGAACCATAAGCACCTGGAACGGAATGACCATGGAGGCCACCATGAGCGCGAACACCATGCCGCCGAACTTCCACGAGGGGTTGCGTACGATCACGTATGCACACATCGCGGAGAACAGGATGGTCAGTATGGTTGCGCTGATGGTGATGACCGCGGAGTTGCCGAACACGGTGACGAAGTTCATCTTGTCCATTGCCCTGGGGAAGTTCTCCAGGGTGAACCCGTGCTTGCCGATCAGTGCCAGCGGAGCGGTGTTGATGTCCGCCTTGGTCTTGAAGACGTTGATCACGACCAGAATGAACGGTGCGATGAACAGCAGCAGCAGAATCGTCAGAACGACGATCATCAGTGCATGCAGAACCTTGGTGCGAGTGCTGGTTTGACCCTTCATTATGCTGCCACCTCACCCTTCTTGCCGAAGTACACCTGCAGCATGCCGATCACTGCGCAGACGATGAAGAGGACCAACGCCTCCGCCTGACCGGTGCCATAGTTCTTGTAAACGAATGCCTGGTTGTAGACGTGCATTGCCGCGAGCACCGACTGGTTGAACGGTTCGCCCTTGGTAAGCGAAAGGTTCAGGTCGTACACCATGAAGCAACGGGTGGTGCTCAGGAAGATGCACTGCACGAAGGAGGAGCGCATCAGCGGGATGACCACGTGCCACATGGCCTTGCCCTTGTTGCAGCCATCGATCATGGCCGCTTCCTTCAGGCTCTGGTCAACGCTCATGAAGCCTGCCACGTAAATCAGCATCATGTAGCCTGCGTACTGCCAGACCGAAACGAGAATCAAGCAGAACATTGCGCCGTTTGGCGTAGAGAGCAGCGATGCGTGGTCTGTTTGCGTCGCCACTTCGGCGACGGCCACGAATGCGCGGTTGAAGACGAACTTCCACACGTAGCCCAGAACGATGCCGCCGATGAGGTTCGGAATGAAGAAGCCCGCACGGAAGAAGTTCTGGCCCTTGATGCCGCTGGTCACGAGGTAGGCCAGCAGAAAGGCGACAATGTTGGTGAGGATGACGGCGATGACGGAGTAGATGAAGGTGCGTCCAAGCGACTGCCAATATGCGGTGTCGGCAAGAGCCGCCTTGTAGTTTTCGAGACCGACGAACGGCTTCGTTGTCGAAACGCCGTCCCAGCTGGTAAGTGTCAGATAGAGGCCATAGAAGAACGGCAGGATCACCACGGCGAAGAAAAGAATCGTCGCCGGACCACCGAACATCAGAAACTGGCCGATTTTATAGGAAAGCTTATTCTGTTTCATGATGGATCCCATACGTGCCGGGGATGTAAGGTCCGCCGCAGGAAGGAAGCGGCGGACCCTGCATCATGGTGCATTATTTGGAGGTTCAGGCGGTTGCGCCGGTGAACTTAGCGGTCTTCCAGTAGTCCTGGATGTCCTGGGCGAGGCCTGCACGGTCCTCTTCACCTGCGAGCCACTTCTGGAAGGCGGCACCGAGCACGGAGTAGTGGTCGTCAGGCAGGTAGTTGTAGTTGCCGATCAGCTTGCCGGCGTCGGCATAGGACTTCACGGACTTACCCAGCGGATCGGCCGCTTCGATACTGTTGTTCTTGAACGGGGAGATCAGAGCGGCATCCTTGGAGATGAACTCCTGACCTTCCTTGTCTTCGGCAAGCCAGTTCAGGAAGTCCTTGGCGGCCTTACGCTGCTCGTCGGAGGTGTTGTCGGAAGAGTCGATGAAGAAGTACTTGGAGCCGCCGCCGACGAGCTTCTCATTGGAGCCGTCATCGGTGTTCTGCGGAACCGGCATGAGACCCATGTTCTCGGTGTAATCGTACTGGTTCAGCACGGACCAATCCCAGTTGCCGCCGAACATGAAAGCAATCTCACCCTCGGCCAGCTTCTGCTCAGTCACCTCACGCTCGGCGGAGATGGCGGAGGACTTGGCGTAGTTGTTGTCTTTCATCACGTCGAAGAAGTCCATCAGGGAGTTCCACTTGGCGTTGGAGCTGAGGTCGACCTTGCCGTCCTTGAGCTCATGGCAGAAGGCGTCCGGATCTTCCTGCTCCTCGTAGACTTCCGGCAGGAGGTGCCCGGCGAGGGACCAGTCTTCCTTCATGACACCGGTCGGGGATTCCATGCCGCCGGCCTTGAGCTCGTCGATGAGATCCTTGAACTCGTCAAGGGTCTTGTAGTTCTCAGGCTTGAATTCCTTACCGGTGACCTTCTTGATGGCGTCAGCATTGTAGATCAGGCCACGGGCTTCGACGGAAACCGGGAAGCCGTAGGTCTTGCCGTCGATGCTGATGGCGTAGTCGGTGTCTTTGACCCAATCCTGGTCGGACAGATCGACGGCGTGCTCTTCAGCCAAGGAGTAGATGTCCTTGGCGTCGACCATGGAGATGGTGTACGGATCCTTGGATGCGTACTTGGTGGCGAGATGCGCTGCGACGGTGTCGTTGGAGTAGTAGACCTCAACGTCTATGCCCTTTTCCTTGGAGTACTTCGCAGCCATGTCTTCCATTTGGCTTTCGATTTCAACCTTGGAGTTGAAGATGGTGATCTTGGTGCCGCTGGAGCTGGATGACGATCCGCATGCTCCCAGCATGCCAACGGTCATCAGCGTTGCAACAATAGCGGTGCCAGCCTTCTTCCAAGAAGAGAACTTGCTCATTTTCCAATCCCTTTCTATCCACTATTCACCGAGCAGCCCTGCCCAATGAGGTGATAAAGGAAGGTGAATCCCCGACTCGCGTTGTCGGAATCTCTCCGTCCTTGGTATACAGGATATCAAACCGGTTCGAGAGTTGTCAAACCGGTTCGAGAAACCTTGCGTACAGTGCCATCCGTCGGCGTGTCGCGTCAATCGATTGACGTATTGCAAACATTGGCATTCCATACACCCCTAAAAAGTGTCTTCACGGGCTATAATGACGGAAAAGCAGTGACCGACGTTTCCAACGTTGCGATACATCGGTAGACCAACAGCAAAGACGCGAAAACAGGAGGATCTATGGCAAGCTGGCTCAACAACGCAATCTTTTATGAAATCTATCCGCAATCATTCAACGACTCGAACGGCGACGGTATCGGTGACTTCCAAGGCATCATCGACAAACTGCAATACGTGCGCGATCTGGGGTGCAATGCGATCTGGATCAACCCATGCTTCGACTCGTCGTTCTACGATGCCGGCTACGACGTACGCGACTACTACACAGCCGCGGAACGCTACGGCAGCAACGCGGACCTGCAGCGGCTCTTCGAGCGCGCGCACGAACTAGGCATGCACGTACTGCTCGACCTCGTACCCGGGCATTCCGCGGTCGACAATCCATGGTTTCTTGAATCCGGCAAGGACGAACGCAACGCATGGACCGACCGCTACATCTGGCGACCGATGACGCAATCGCCGAATCTGAACTCGCCCTACGAATCGATCCGCGGATTCCTCGGAGGCATTGCGGAACGTCCCGACGCGGCGGCCGTGAACTGCTTCTCCACGCAGGCATGCCTCAACTACGGATTCGGCACCGTCACCGAAGACTGGCAGTTCGCCGCCGACTCCCCCGAAGCGGTGCAGGGCCGGCTGCTCATCCAAGACATCATGGACTTCTGGCTCGGGTTGGGGGCGGACGGCTTCCGCGTGGACATGGCAGGCAGCCTCGTCAAGGAAGACCCCGACCACTATTGGACGAAACTCTTGTGGCAGCAAGTGCGAGCGCATCTGGACGAAACCTACCCGGAAGCGGTGCTCGTATCGGAATGGGGTGACCCCGAAGAGGCGCTGCACGCCGGATTCGACATGGACTTCCTGCTGCATTTCGGGCCGTCGCATTATCTTGACCTGTTCCGCGAGAATCCGTATTTTTCGGCCGGATCTTCCGAAGCTACGGGCAGCGCCAAAACTGCCGAAACGGAACACGACGGCGAACACAGCGAATGCGACGGCACGGACAGCAGCGGGTGCGACAGCAACGGCAATTCAGTCGTCGACGGAGACAATCCAAATTGCAATAACGACGATGTCGGCAATGCGAGCGGCGACATCAAGGCGTTTGTGGACACATATACGGCCATGCTTGCCAGCACCGCCGGAACGCCTGGATACATCTGCATTCCGTCGGGCAATCACGACATGATCCGCATGCGTGACACCTTGACCACCGATGAAATGAAGCTCGCGTTCACATTCCTGCTGACCATGCCCGGCTGCCCGTTCATCTACTACGGCGACGAAATCGGCATGCGCTACATGCACGGGCTCAAATCCAAGGAAGGCGGATACGAGCGCACCGGATCGCGCACACCAATGCAATGGAGCTGCGCAACCAACGCAGGATTCTCCGCAGCCCGGCCCGATGATCTGTATCTGCCGATCGATGCCGACAGCGAGCGCCCGAACGTGGCTTCGCAGACCGGACGCAGCGACTCGCTGCTGGAAACCGTACGCGCACTGAACACGCTACGCCTGGCACATCCCGCACTGCAGGCCGACGGAGGCATCGAGTTCCTCTACGCGGAAGATCACGCGTATCCGCTGGTGTACGCGAGAAGCTCCGAGGCCGGCGAAGCCGAACGCGACGCAACTGACGGCGAACGCAGCGGAACAGCACACGAAACCAGCTGTGAAACACCTTGTGAAACCTACAGCAAGATTAATCGCGAAGCAGGTGGCGAGCGCATCATCGTCGCCATCAATCCGTCAAACACCGACGCAAGCTGCACACTGCCGAGCGACTATGTGAAACTGCTGTCTGGCGGCTCGGCGCAGGAAATATCGCAAGAACCAACAGCGAAACCAACGCAAGAACCAACGGAGAAACCAACGCTGCTGAGCATCGGCAACCCCGCACGCTTCGACGGCACCCAACTGCACGTCCCAGCCCGCAGCGCCACCATCCTCCCCTGCTAATCCCGCCCCCAGCGTGTCCGATTCTGAAGAATCGGACATCCAAGCGCCTCAAAACATGTTCCGGTTGTCCGATTCACCAGAAACGGATAACCGGAACACCAAAACAGACCCACGGTTGTCCGATTCTCCAGAATCGGTCATTCAAACGCCCCACTTTGACCTGTAGTTGTCCGATTCGGGAGAAACGGACATTCACGCACCCAAAAGTACGTTCCAGTTGTCCGATTCTCCAGAATCGGACACTCAAGGCGACGAAAACGCGTAAAGGCCGTTCCGCGGAACTTGCAATCTGCGGAACGGCCTTTACGAGCAAACAATTTCAGGACTGCGCTACCTTGCGCCCCTTGGCGTCGATCTCACCGTCGATACGGCGGAAAATCCAGTTGTAGATCCACGCGCAACAGTATTGCGGCAACGTGACGCCCATCAAAATCAGCAGCGGAATCATATATATGAAAAACTGCGCATACAGCACGGCGAACGCGGCCAAAATCACCAGCATGCACAAGGTGCGTGGGAAAAAGCCGAGCGCAAGTTTCGTCGCATTCTTCAACGTTTCGGAAGTTGGATTCTCATAGCGAGAAAGCAGCGGGAAGAAGTACTGCGCAATCGCAATAATCACCAATCCCATGAACGCGACGCACGCCATCAGCGGCCCGCTCATCGACCCCATGGACCGGGCGAGCATGCCGTCGACCACCAGCACAATCGCCGCCAGCAGGAACGCAAGCCACGGCAGCAGCGACTGCTTGAGATTGCGCTTGAACGAGTCGAAAAACTGGCGCGCCACATACGTTTCCTCATGGCGGACCATGCGCCAGAGCACACTGTGCATCGCAGTGAACGATGCGCCGGCCGTGACGATCGGCAGGCAGCACAACAGCGTGAGCACGTTGAGAATAATCAGATCGAACAGCACGCCCATAATGGCGAAAAACATGTTGTCTTGATCGAAAAGCTTTGACATCTTTGACATAAGCTCACCTTACCCGTTTTTGCTGGGATTTCAGCTGATTCCCGGGAAAATTGTTTTCCCGATAAGACGATTTCTCGAAAAAACGAAAATGCGAATCGTCCTTCCTGAAGGAGAGGTGACAGGAAGGACGATTACAGATTTATGGATTTATGCGCGGTCAGGCAGCGACCGGATCAGGCGAGGCTGAATCAGGCTGCGACCGGCGGATTGGCGATCAGATCGTCCGTGCGGTGCTCACCGGCGGCATCACGCCATTCGAGCGTGGCGACGGACGCGGTGTTCTCCACACCAAGACCACGGCCCGGCTCAAACGTGAGCGTGGCCTGAGTGGTCGTGCCCTCCCACGTGAAGCTGATGGACGTATCGCCGTCGGCGCTGTACGAGAAGGTGCCATCGAACGCATCAAGCTCGTTGCGGAACTTGGCAAGCGCGTTCAGTGCCTTCACCACCGGACGCTGCAGATTCTCGTCGATCTCAGCCGTGGAATAGTAATGGCGATTGATATCGCGGCCATTGTTGGTCTTGCGCAGCAGCTCCATGTCGTTCTTGCCGGCAAGCGCGCCGACATAGTAGACCTGCGGAACGCCCGGCAGGAAGAACTGCACCGCGCGAGCCGCAATATAGTGCTGATCGTTGCATCCCAGCGCCGAATAGTAAGTGCTGTTGACCTGATACAGGTCAAGATTGGATGCGGCGGCACCGGTAGCGGCCTGCGATTCGCCGTGAGTGTTCGCATGAATGGCGTTGACGAGATTGTCGACATCCTCATCCGGCACGAGCCCCTTGAGCGAACGGTCCAGCTGATCGGAACCGATGTCGATCACGCCGATGCCATCATGCGTGTCAAGTACGGTGACGGCATTGTTCGGACGGATGTCGGTCCAATGCGCGACCGGCTCGACATGACCGGTATTCAGCGAATGCAGCAGCAGCGGCGGAAGGGCGAAATCGTAGACGCGATCGACCTTCGACGCGATCTCGACCTGCTTCTTGTAGTAGGAATGCACTTCGATGAGGATTTCCAAGCCGCGCTTGACGCCCTCCTCGCGCAGGCGGGAGATGAGCTTGAACGTTTTCGGCGTCATGAAGCAGCTGGTACCGGCTTCCTTGGCACCGTAGCCGACGGCGTCAAGACGAATGTAGCTGACGTGGGATGCGGCCATCTGGTCGAAAATCGACATCAGGTATTCCCAGCCTTTGTCGGAATCCGTGTCGATATCGACCTGCTGCGGGGTGAAGCTGACCCAGACCAGGCGAGTCTTGCCCGCGAACTTGTAGTGGGTGAACGGCAGACCCGGGCGCGGACGGTAGATGCCGGCCAGATCCTCTTCGGTCGCGCCGTTCGGAAAGACGGAACTCATGGTCAGGAACATCGGGTAATACTCGGATTCCTCGCCCTTTTCAAGCACGTCTTGGAACTGCTTGGATTCCCAGCTCATGTGGTTGACGATGGCGTCGACCATGATGCCGTGGGTCTTGGAAAGTTCGGCGACATCGTCCCAGCCGCCGAGGCGCGGGTCGACCTTGGTGTGGTCGATGGGGTCGAAGCCTGCATCCGCGCCGTCGAATGGAGTGAAGAACGGCAGGATATGCACGCCGTCATACACGCCGTCGAAACGGGTGCGCAGGATGTCGGTCATCGAGCTGAGGGTGCCGTCGCCGAGGCGATCGGCGTAGGTGATGAGCTGCACTTTGTTTTTCATGGGACCTCCCTTGGTTCATGGGTGCGGGTGCAATGTGTGCGCGTCTGCCTGTTTGTTGTTTACGTATTTGCATACTCACGTATGTATCGAACCGGTTC
>ERZ839767.445-NODE-445-length-72685-cov-4.701349_pt1 | contig 72685 bp, 44 predicted proteins | sample MGYA00519879_ERZ839767 | MGnify/ENA primary metagenome ERZ839767 (study PRJEB31850, sample SAMEA3708852) | human gut metagenome | biome: human gut; feature: human-associated habitat; material: faeces | place: China | collected 2014 ...
AAATTTAAACAAATTATTAACCAGAATTCAGTTGCATTTGCAAGTTGAATTCAGCATTTACTGCGAATCATTTGCAAGCAAAAATAATAAAAATTAATAGAATACATTCCGTTTGCCGGACATCCATATACAATGTGTCCGCTTTATCATCCAAAATTCAATGTCTTCATCCTTGTTTGTTTCATCCGGCTTATATCTTATATTACACGAGCAACCATACATAAACAGATGACATCAAAGCTTTTGATATCCATTCGTATTCTACTTACATTTTGTACATAATATAAATTATTAGCCTATAGTACAAGCAAAGGTACGAATAATTAGCTGAAAACAAAGAATGTTAATCAATTATTCAATATTTAACTTTCTTATCCCAAAACACAACAAAGCAATCCTCAAAGGAATATTATCCCTGCAACGCCGGATAGTAGTAGGTATAAAGCGAAAGAGCCGCTTCATCAACGAAGCAACTCTTCCAATACTTAAAAACAGGTATATATGAAAAAACTACAATGGTTTCTTATCCTCCTCTTCCACTAAAAACGAATCAGTAGTGGAAGGAGCACAACACAATTACGAATGTTGCCAATGAATGATGGAAACAAAGATACAATAATGCTGAAGAACTTAATAATATATTATACCATTGGCCTTCTTTTATCTACAAACTGTTTGTATTCTCCGGCTTTTAACAAAAGCATTCTTCCTAAAATATCTAACGCAATGCAAGATAAATAAAGCAAAACATTGCAACCTATTAAAAAATCAATTACTTTTGTTTCACTAATCAATCAAAGTTGTAAAAATAACCTAAAAGACCAAACGATATGACAGACGTAAAAGTGTACTTAGACGAAGCTGAAGAAAAAATGCAAATGGCAGAAATGTACTTGGATGAACAATTATCCCGCATTCGCGCAGGTAAAGCCAATGTACACATTCTTGATGGCATCCGTGTAGACTCATACGGAAGTATGGTTCCACTAAATCAGGTAGCCGCTATCACTACTCCGGACGCACGTTCTATTACGATTAAGCCATGGGACAAAACTATGTTTAGAATCATAGAAAAAGCAATCATGGACTCAGAAGTAGGCATTACTCCCGAAAACAATGGTGAAATCATCCGTTTGGGTATTCCTCCTTTAACAGAAGAACGCCGTAAACAACTGGCCAAACAGTGCAGCAAAGAAGGTGAGACGGCCAAAATTAGTGTACGTAACGCACGTCGCGACGGTATTGACATGCTAAAGAAAGCCCAAAAAGAAGGGTTGCCTGAAGATGCTCAAAAAGATGCCGAAGCTAAATTGCAAAAGATACATGATAAGTATATCAAGAAGATAGAAGATATTCTCGCAGCAAAAGAGAAGGAAATCATGACCGTTTAATAAACAATTGAAAATGGGAAGTGGAAAATGAAATGAACACAATACATATCCATCCGTTCATTTTATTTTCAACTTTCCATTTTCCATTTTCAATTAAGTAAATGAAGGGATTAGTAATACGAAATACCGGAAGCTGGTATCAGGTAAAAACAGAAGAGGGTTCTGTTATAGACTGCAAAATCAAAGGAAATTTCCGTTTGAAAGGCATACGAAGTACCAACCCCGTGGCTGTGGGCGATTATGTGCAAATTATTACAAATAACGAAGGAACCGCATTTATCAGCGAGATTGAAGACAGAAAGAATTACATTATCCGACGTTCTTCCAATTTATCGAAACAGTCGCACATTATTGCCGCCAATCTCGACCAATGTTTCCTGATTGTTACCGTTAACCATCCTGAAACTTCTACTATCTTTATAGACCGATTCTTAGCTTCGGCCGAAGCTTACCGGATTCCGGTAAAACTGTTATTCAATAAAATAGATTGCTACAACGAAGAGGAGCTCCGTTATCTCGACGGACTAATTAACCTATATACATACATCGGATATCCCTGTTACAAAGTTTCGGCTTTAACCGGAGAGGGTATCGACCAACTGAAAGCGGAAATGTGGGGGAAGGTTACTTTATTTTCGGGTAATTCCGGTGTCGGCAAATCGACCTTAATCAATGCCATACTCCCCGATTTGAACGTTAAAACGGGTGAAATCTCTACGTATCATAACAAGGGAATGCATACAACCACCTATTCTGAAATGTTTCCAACAGAAAATGGCGGATATCTGATTGATACTCCGGGAATAAAAGGTTTCGGAACCTTTGATATGGAGCAGGAAGAAGTGGGTCATTACTTTAAAGAGATATTCGAATACTCCGCTCAATGCAAATATAATAATTGTACTCATGTACACGAACCGGGATGCGCGGTACGTGCCGCAGTAGAGCAACATCTAATCAGCGAATCACGCTACACTTCTTATCTGAACATGCTTGAAGATAAAGAGGAAGGAAAATACAGAGCCGCTTATTAATATAAATGCCACGCCCGTGGCACAGTTGTGACACAGGTATTGGCATAGTTGTGACACAAGCATTGGCACAGTTGTGACACAAGCGTTGGCATTGTTGTGACACAAGCGCTGGCATTGTTGTGACACAGACGGTGGCAAAAGTATTCGCCTAGTGTGCCGAAAGATGATATAACTGGGATTCTATTTACATTAGACAGGCGTAACCACCAGTAAAAGGTATAGTTTACTTTTCAGAAGAAGAATCAGATTCTTTAACCTCTCCCGCATCCGGACCTTTTTGATATACCGAGGGAGAGATACCGAACTGCTGTTTGAAACACTGACTAAAATAAAACGGGTCGTTCATACCCACTTTATAACAGACTTCCGATACACTATATTTCCCTTCCTGTAACAGTTCGGCCGCTTTTTTCAACCGGATAACACGGATATATTTATTGGGCGAATAACCTGTTACGCCATGTACCTTACGATAAAAGATAGTACGTCCCAGTCCCATCTTTGACATCAATTCATCCACAGAGAACTCCGGATTGTGCATGTGCTTTTCTACCATCGATTGTAAATCGTCCGCAAATTTCTGGTCTTTATTAGAAGAGCAAAGAGCCGGACGCACCATCGTCGGGTCATTCGAAAATTTCTCACGCAACTTCTCCCGTTGTTCTATCAGCTTATAGACCCGTGTAATAAGATATTTCGGGCTAAAGGGTTTCGTGATGTAAGCATCCGCTCCATTTTCAACTCCCTCCAGGCGTTTCTCCGACGAATCCAATGCCGTCAGCAGAATAATAGGAATATGGCTGGTATTGAAATCTTCTTTCAACCTGCGGGTTACCTCAAATCCATTCATACCCGGCATCAACACATCGCAAATAATTAAATCAGCGTCGTATACCCGGGCACGCTCCAGTCCGGAGATTCCATCCGACTCCGCTACTACTTCAAAGTATTTTCCGACTTCCGCTTTCAAGAATTCCCGAATATCATTGTCATCTTCTATAATCAGGATTTTGCGCTCATTCAACGGAGCTACAGAAGTATGCAACTCACTTTCCAGTTTATTCTCCACAAGCACATCTTTCAAATGTTGCGCTTCCTGTTCTTCATTCAACAACTCATTAGGCACTAAAAAGTCTTTCTCTTCATAGACACCTGCATCCAAAGGCAAAGATACCGTAAAGACAGAACCGCCTCCCTCTCTTTCATCATATTCGAGAGTCCCCTTATGCACGTTTACCAATTCATGACTTAAATGCAAGCCTACCCCTACACTGCTTCCCGAAAAGCTACTTTGCATGAAGCGCTTAAACAATTCTCCACGTTTCTCCTTCGGAATGCCCACTCCGGTATCTTCCACCCTGATAATTAAGACCTTATTTTCCTCCTCCACATTCACCGAGAAAAGAATCTGCCCATTACTTGGCGTATATTTAAAGGCATTGGACAATAAATTATAGGTTACCTTATCCACATTGCCCTTATCAATAAACATCTTATACGAATCGGTAGAAGGAAGAAACTGGAAATCCATATTCTTCGACTCTGCCACGTCCTTAAAGCTTAAAAAGATTTCATACAGGAAAGCTATCACATCCGTTTCCTCCAGCGATAAAGCCAGTTTGTTATTCTGCATTTTACGGAACTCCAACAGCTGGTTAATCAACCGCAGCATCCGTTGGGTGCTTTTATCCATAATCTTTAAAGAATAAACCATCTCCTTAGGTATCTTGCCATAACTTTCGATTTTCTCTAACGCCCCTTGTATCAAGGTTAATGGAGTGCGGAACTCATGCGAGATATTGGTAAAAAACACAAGCTTATACTCTGTCAGTTGCTTTTCCACTTCTATGCGGTTTCTCAAAGCATTGAAATTACGCATCAAACGGAACAGAACATAGCAAGACACTATAATTAACAGTGTATAAAGAATATAGGCCAAAGGCGTTTTCCAAAAAGGCGGGTCTATCACTATTTTCAGTACCGTTTCCTTTTGGCACCATACACCCGCCTCATTACATGCTTTGACCCTCAGCCAATAAGTACCCGGCACTAGATTTTTATAAGAAGCAAAGTTCAATGGAGAAGGAGTACTCCAATTCGTCTCATAATGGTCTAACTTATAGCTATATTTTGCATTCCCTTCGATAGAATAATCAAAAGTGGAAAAATCTACCATCAATGAATTCTGATAATATTTTAAACGAATCTCGTCCGTGTAAGCCATTGAGCTTTTTAAAGGAGAATCGCCAACTCCCGGACGGATATCCATTCCATTAATTTTCAAGTTCGTTAAAACAACGAGCTGGTCGGAAGCGGTATCATTCGCTTGTATATTTTCCGGATTCAACACTAACAATCCATAGTTCGAACCAAACATAATCCGTCCATCCTCGCATATACATCCACTGTTTTCACTATACACATTACCCAATCCGTAAGCTGAAAAGAAAAAGTTCTGAAAAGAATGGCTCTCCGCATCAAAACGAGAAATACCATATTCTGTTGCTATCCATAACTTCCCGTGTTTATCTTCCACTATCGATTGAACCATGCTGTTCACCAATCCTTCCTCCGTTCCGTAATGCTCAAATTCCAAATTCCGGTAGTCTTGATTCGGCTCGCAAACACTAAATCCGGCACCGGATGTTCCCACCCACATACGCCCTTTGCTATCCAGACAAAGACATTTTATCTCATTATTGCGTAACTTCCCGTTCCGGGTATTATATTCCAAATAATTATCGGGATTAGCAATCAATGAGTCCGGCTGAAATACATACACTCCATCGCTGGTACCTACCCACATCCATCCGAAACTATCTTCCGTAATTACCCGTATCTGCTTCTGACTATATGTTTTATTTAAGAAATGCAGGAATTCATATCCGGTTTCCGTCTTCACGCCTAAATCCAAACCGCCTCCGAAAGTACCTACCCACATACGGTCTTTCCTGTCACGATAGATACTGAATATCTGATTCCTGCTTAACGAAGATTCCTCCGCCTTATGCGTATACCAGGTATTACCAATACAAAGTCCATCGCCCCGGCTTCCCAACCATAACTGCCCATCACCATCTTCGGCCACCGCATAAATATTGGAGTGATAATAATGTATCTTATCTTTTTTATGCAACTCCTTGTCGTAAGTATACACCCCGCCACGACGGGTCCCCACCCATATATCTCCGTTCTGCAAGCGAGTAATCATACGAATCGTATTAGAACGGTCGGATAAGGTTCTATCTTCGGGATACATACGGACAACCTCTTCATTCTGAATCAATAATCTTGAGGCTCCGGCATACTCCGAGCTCACCCAGATGCTTTTGGAACGGTCTTCCATAATATCCAGCAAGAAGTTCGAATTGATATGGCTGAAGCCATTGATATTTGAAGTAAAATGCTGCAACTCTTCTGTCCGCAGATTATAAGCAAACAGTCCGTTTCCATAGGTCGAAATCCAAATGATATCGCGGGAATCATGCACAATATTATAACGTTCACGGTCTATGTAACCCACCTTATCATCCGACATGAGCTGAAACTCTTTGACAGCGCGGGTTTTTGCATTGATATACCACACTCTGCCCGTATGGTTGCATATCCAGCAATTTCCCCGGTTATCAGCCTGCGTTCTTCCTTCCTTAATATTTAACAGAGTAGAACGGGAAACCTTATAGGTGGTGGTATTAAACATATATGTCCCCTTTGAGGTCAAAATCAACCAATCGTCCTGAATCTGGAAACAACCGGTAACAGTTAAAGTCCCCTCCTTGCTTAGATTGGCTACCTCCCGTATAGGTCGGCCCTCTTCTTTCATCGAAACAGAGCCTTGCGAAGATAAGAAAAACACCCGTTTGCCTACCGACTGCGCCATAAAAGCACTGGAAGAAATGACAGATAAGTCCGCCCGTTCTCCCGTAACCAACGCTACACCCTGGTCGCATCCTATCCAGATTCGACCCAGATAATCTTCGAAAACATAGTTCACACGGTTCGAAGGCAGGTTTCCCTTTTCTTTTGTAAAGGTAAACGATGAAAAAGCCTCATCCGTATACCTCACTCTACGGCATCCGTTCCCTTTGTGCCAAAGCCAACAGTCCCCGTTAGAGGTTATTCTCTTATCACTATAGCGCTGATTATATTCTCCGCAGCCTGTAAAATCGACGAAACAGTCTTTCTTTAAATCATAGCAACTGTACAGTTCTGCAAAAGTGGAAATCCATAAGAAGCCGTTTTTATCCTCACTTATCTGCCTGATACGATGGTCGGCCAGCGATAAGGTATCCTTTAGGCTCGGCCGGAAGTTCACAAAAGAATTTCCGTCGTAACGACTTAACCCATTTAAGGTACCAAACCAAATAAAGCCTTTGCTATCTTGAAATATATGACGTATGGAATTGTTGACAATACCGTCATTTGTAGTAACATGAACCGAACGCACCTCTACAGAAGCCCTTGCATATACACTCAAGAATAAGAAAAGTACTCCTATAAGATATTTGTGTATTTTCATATTTTTATCTACCTAACGAAGGCAAAAGTACAAAAAAAGGGGATATAGTAAAACAAAGCCGGAATCTTTTAGAAGAATTCCGGCTCTAATTATAAAGCGAATGCTATTTTTCCTAAATATGAGCTACCCGATAAATATAAAACCGATGAAGTGGAACGGCACAAAAGAGCCACTCTATAAAGTAGAAATCCTACTTTTTCAAATAACGTTTCAATGTACAATCGGTTTGTTTCAAGCCTTTTACAATACTCTCGGCATTCAGGTGCGCTCCCTTTAAAGAAGTATGGGTATGGTCTCTTTTAAAATAAACAGCAGCATCCTGTTCTCCTTTCTTCTGTAGTTTATCAGCCGAAATAGAGTTCAAATCAATGAAATAGGCCCCTCCGGCTTCAGCAGCTTCACGTGCCCAGCGTCCGTAAGATTCCGTATTACGCTCTATTTTCCCGTTTTTCCATATATTGCGGGGTGTATGGCTCAACACAATAGGAATCGCTCCTTTCTCTTTGGCATCTTGTATAAACTTACGCAGATACCAGCCATACGTATAGACTACTTCATAGCGTTTGGTCGCTTCCATTAAAAAGACTTTGCTTTCATCTCCATTTCCACGCAACTCGCCCCGCGCCTTCCCTTTATTGATATCTCCGCCGTCATTGTGCCCGAATTGCATCAACACAAAATCTCCCGGTTGCAAAGCGTTATAAACTTTATCCCAACGGCCTTCATTCAAAAAAGTACGGGCACTTCGTCCTGCCATGGCACAGTTTTCCACCGTTATCTTCTGCGAACGGAAGTAATCGGCTATTACACTACCCCAACCCCACTGTCCATCGGGGTCGTTATCGGTATTCTTCACCGTACTGTCGCCTATCACAAACAACACCGGGCATCCCGCCTTTCGTGTAGCTCCAGTCATGGTATCCGGCTTCACCACTTTCAAATATTCCGCCAACTCCAGTCCCGGCATCATACGAATACCTTCAGCCGCTGATTCGGCATTTACCCGTGCTCCAAACCGACTGGTGTGTATACGGTCGAGGTAAAACATATATTTCACTTTCTCTTTACCGAACTTTTCGAACTTACGTGCCGATATTTCGTTCAAATCGAGAAAAGGTATATTCTCCGCTTCGGCCACCTGTTTAGCCCACAAACCGAAGGTCTGTTTCACGCGTGTCACGATAGTACTGTCTTTATCATCCCACGCATTACGGGGAGTAAGCGAGCACAATATCGGATGAGCACCTTTCGCTTTCACGTCCCGTACAAACCTACGCATATACTCTCCGTATGTATAAACCGTCTCTTTCACTCCGGTTTCTTTGATGGTTACATTCAAACTGTCTGTTCCGATACCCGGAATAGAAGCCCTGGCACGTCCGCTATCATAAGGTCCGTTGTCATTATGTCCCAATTCAATAAGTACCCAATCGCCGGGGCGCACACCTTTCAAGACATCGGGCCACAAACGATTATAAAAAGTACGGCTACTGGTGCCGCCTAATGCATGATTTTCTACCGTAATTTTATTCTCATCGAAATACTCATGCGCATAGTAGCCCCATCCCCACTGTCCGTTGTTACCATTACCGAGTGTACCGGTACGCATCGTAGAGTTACCTACTAAAAACAAAACCGGATGATTCGCTTTCCGGCTGGAACCAGCCACCGGACGAGCCATCATGGCTTTATTCAAACTGTCGAGCGTATTGTCTATCACATGATTCACATCTTCCATCGGTGCAGTGATTTTATTTTGCGCACTTACAGGTTGATTCAACATAGCTGCCGCCAAAAGGCACAACCACCCCCAAACTTTTAATCTTATCATATTTCTTATCGTAAATATATATATTCTGCTTACATCTTAATTATACACATTGCAAATCTATCACAAATAGCAGATAGAATAAAGCCAGGCAAACAAATTTCCATGGAAACGAACAAATTTCCATGAGAATAAAGAAACAAACACGAAGTATGGACAATATTCTATGGATATGTACATATCTCTATGGTAGGAAACAAAGCAATTCACTACTTTTGTATATCGATAAACACATCGATGATACTGTTTTTTTCATAGATTCGGGTAAAGGTATTTGTTTGGAGATAAAAAGATTTGTTTTTCAGATGACAAAAAAGAAGAGTATGTAAACCACACTCTTCTTTTTTTTCTTTTCACCTTAATAACCTATCTTATTTTGTTGCTCTCATTTCTGCCCGTTTTTCTACCGATACATTCTTCCAACTGAATGTAGGAATCAGACTTTTATCACACTTGTCATTCTTCGCTTTTATCCGCAAGTTCTCAAACGTAAAGTGGTCCAACTGATACTGGTCGGATTGCTGCACATCGAAGAAGACATCACACTCCAACTCTATATTCCGCATAGTGATGTAATTGGAATAAGACATCGGAGGGGTTTGGCCTTTCAAATCAAAGAATTGTGTCCAGGGCTTTACCACCAGGAAACTTCTGGCATCTCCCGTAATGTCCTCCACCAAGATATAGTCATACTTCTGAGGCGTATCCGGACGCATTTTTAACCATAACAACCGGGAAGCATTATGTATATTACAACGGCGGAGAATGATATTATGATTCTTTATCGATTCACTGCCACAAGTCAAGGCGCTATGGCAAAATCCATATGTACAGTCTTCTATGATGATATTACGATTCCCACCATTATTCGGGTCTTTATCCGCCGTAGGTCCTTTACCACCTTTTAAAGCTATCGCATCATCATTAACAGACATATAGCAGTTTTTAATCAGCACATCACTGCAAACATCAATATCCACCGCATCCGTACTCGGAGCCTTCACCGGCTTGGAAGGAGAAGAGATATGCAAATTTAAAAGCTTCACCCGGTTACATCTATAAAGATGTGTAGTCCAAAAAGGAGAATTAAGAAGGCGTACATCCGAGATTTGCACATCGTTACAATGAGAGATATACAGCAAGCGGGGACGAAGTTCATCCATATTGGTACATTTAGGTATCACAGCACGGCGCAACCAGAATGATTTCCAATAACGAAGTCCGTTACCGTTAATCGTGCCTTCTCCGGAAATGGTAAAGCCGTCCACTCCATCCGCATTCACAAGTGCCGCAAAATACTTCAAGGTCTGTCCCTCCATACGGGTCGTCACTACCGGGAAATTACTTATATCATCGCTACCCTTCAATACCGCATCTTTTTCCAGATACAGGTGTGTCTTAGGTTTAAAGAAAAGCGACCCACTCAAAAAAGTTCCTTTGGGAACTACTACAACGCCTCCGGTCAGGGCAGCCTTATCAATTACAGCCTGAATCTTATCCGTCTGCAATAAAGTACTGTCATTGACCACTCCGAAATCAGTAATGACGTATTTTGTTCCCAAAGTTTCTACCTGAACAGGTTTATTCTCTCTAAACCAATCGGGGATTAATGTACCGTCAGGGAATTTTTCTTGCCCGAACAAGGACATAGAAATACATGTCATAAATGTTAGAAAAATGAATTTCATGGTTTCATCTTTTGGATTAAAATAATACTTCTTTAAACTTTGCAAATAAAGTAAACTTTTAATGAATCAGACTTTTAATAATGATTTTTATTCTGTGAAATATGATTTTTATTCAATTTTTCTTAGGTACTACACCTTATTATATTATACAACTTCAGCTCACGATACTTTTTGAGTCACTCTTTCCTCTATCCTCTTATTACCTTCGATATAATCCTTCAATTGCATGCATTTATCTTTTCATTAACGGAGTTTACTGCATAGAGCCATGAAGTTAACTTCGGAGGGCAAGTAAGTTAACTTCACGGACTTATGAAGCTAACTGCATAAAGTATCCTGCAATAGGAACCATAGGATGGGTATATCGAACTCATGCTATTTTAGTTGAAACAGACTCAAAGAACTGTTTATTATGATTTTCCAATTAAGAAAAATGATTGAATTAAAAGAAATGAGAGCAATAATTAGCTTATTTTCTTGCAACTATGATTTATTAAAAGTTATTTTGCTTAATTAAACCAAAAGTATATCATGAAAAACATATTACTCTTTCTATGTACTCTTCTATTTGGAAGTTTATGCAGCTTTGCACAAACCAGCATTGACCTTTCCGGTACATGGCAATTTCGCATCGACCGAAACAATCAAGGAATTCAAGAACAATGGTACAAACAGAATCTAGAAGAAACTATCTTATTACCCGGCTCCATGCCCGAAAGAGGGAAAGGAGATGAGGTAACAGCACAAACCGATTGGACGGGCAGTCTGTATGACAGTTCCTATTATTATAATCCTTACATGGAAAAGTACCGGAAAGCAGGAAACGTGAAACTTCCTTTTTTTCTAACTCCTACCAAGCATTACGTTGGGGTTGCCTGGTATAAGAAAGAGGTAACGCTTCCTAAAGACTGGAAAGGAAAACGCATTACTCTCTTTTTGGAACGCCCACATACGGAAACTACCGTATGGGTTAATAATAAAAAAGTAGGAAGCCGGAACAGTCTTTGTGTTGCACATGAATATGACCTGACTTCTTTTTTATCCACAGGAAAAAACCAAATAGCTATCCGGATAGATAATCGATTAGAAGCCATTAATGTAGGAAAAGATTCGCACAGTGTGAGCGACCAGACACAGGGCAACTGGAATGGCATAGTGGGAAAACTGGAATTAAGAAAAACACCATTCATCTATTTAAAGGAGATACAAGTATATCCACATCTTGCCGACCAAACAGCGACGGTAAAGATATGGATTAGCTCAAAGAATGCTTCTAAACAGAAAGCAACTCTCCAACTTTCAGCTAAAAGTTTCAACTCCGACCAACCACATGTAGTGCCCTCTATAAAAGAGAGTGTCTTCTTACAAGATACACTTACGCTGATTGAAATGCAGTTGAAGTTAGGAAAAGAGATGCAAACCTGGGACGAATTTTCACCGGCTTTATACAAACTCACCGCCACATTGGAAGCTGAAAAACAGACAGACCTGCAAGAGGTTACTTTCGGCATGCGCGAATTCACCATTCAAGGAAAATGGTTTTATGTGAACGGACGAAAGACAATGCTCCGCGGGACTGTAGAAAACTGTGATTTCCCTTTAACCGGTTACGCCCCTATGGATAGAGAGAGTTGGGAAAGAGTTTTCAGAATATGCAAGCAATACGGACTCAACCACATGAGATTCCACTCTTATTGTCCACCCGAAGCTGCATTTCAAGCAGCCGACCTCGTAGGATTCTATTTACAACCGGAAGGCCCGAGCTGGCCCAATCATGGAATTAGCTTGGGAAGAGGGAAACCGATAGACACCTATTTAATGCAGGAAACAGTAGATATGACACACCGATACGGTAATTATGCCTCTTTCTGCATGCTGGCTTGTGGAAATGAGCCTGCCGGGAACTGGGTTCCCTGGGTAAGTCGTTTCGTTGACGAATGGAAAGCACGCGATTCACGCCGTGTATATACAGGGGCATCCGTAGGCAATGGCTGGAAGTGGCAACCTAAAAACCAATATCACGTTAAAGCCGGAGCCCGTGGACTGGATTGGAATAAAAGACAGCCGGAAACACTGGGGGACTATCGCTTCCAAAGCCGTATTGATACCGTATCCCAGCCGTACGTATCACATGAAACAGGGCAATGGTGTGCATTCCCTAATTTCGAGGAACGATATAAATATACAGGAGTAAACCGTGCCAAAAACTTCGACATCTTTCATGATATTTTAGTGGAAAACGATATGGAAGAGATGGGACACCGTTTCCTGATGGCTTCCGGTAAGTTGCAAGCCCTCTGTTACAAACACGAAATAGAACGAACTTTACGTACTCCTGATTATGCAGGATTCCAACTTCTGGCTTTGAACGATTATTCAGGACAGGGCTCCGCCTTAGTAGGATTATTGGATGTTTTCTTTGAAGAGAAAGGCTATATAAATGCCGAAGAATTCCGTCGGTTCTGCTCTCCCATTGTACCTCTTATGCGAACCAAACGCTTTGTTTATACCACGGCGGACACCATTCAGACAACCATAGAAATAGCTAATTTCAGTCCGCAAGAGATGCAGAATCAAACGGTACATTATACATGGAGCGACGAATACGGAAAAGTTTATCATTCCGGCAACTTCGAAGGCTGTCACCTTTCTATAGGAAATCAAAATAAAGTAGGGACAATTAGCTATTGTCCAAAAGAAATAGAAAAGCCAATGAAGCTAAATCTGACTGTAAGTATACAAGGTACGGAAGCAGTTAATGATTGGAGTTTTTGGGTGTATCCTGCTACGCAATCAGTAAATCAAGGTGATGTCTATGTTACAGATACATTAGATTCCAAGGCACTTGAGCGATTGCAGCAAGGAGGAAAAGTATTGATTCTGGCAGCCGGAAAGATAAGTTATGGTAAAGAAGTGGTCCAACATTTCAGCCCTGTCTTCTGGAATACTTCCTGGTTCAAAATGCGGCCACCTCATACCACCGGCATCTGGGTAAATAACTATCATCCTCTTTTTCATGAGTTTCCTACAGAATATCATAGTAATTTGCAATGGTGGGAACTTTTAAATAATGCACAAGTGATGCAGTTCACCCGTTTCCCGAAAGGATTCCAGCCTTTGGTGCAAAGTATTGATACCTGGTTCCTAAACCGTAAGATAGGCATGCTTTACGAAGCAAACGTATTAAATGGAAAACTGATGATGACCAGCATGGATGTGACTTCCAAGCCGGAGCACCGCATCGTAGCCCGGCAAATGTATAAAGCCATTCTCGATTATATGAATTCCGACCAATTCCGCCCTACCTTCAATGTATCACCTGAACAAATACAGGAATTATTTACACATGTGGCCGGAGAAGCTAAATCATTCACCAAAGATGCACCGGATGAACTAAAAAACAAGATAAACTAAACAGATAAACTAAAAAAGTAAAAAACATGAAACGTGTATTGTACCTTATTCTATTAGTGCTTATTGGAGGGGCGACCTATTTGTCGGCCCAACCCAATTATGATTTCACCCAATTAAAAATGGAGAAACTAGGACGTGGTGTAGTAGCCATACGCAACACCCCTTATGAAGTAATTGTATCTTGGAGGTATCTTTCCTCTGACCCGCAAGAAATCACTTTCGATGTTTACCGTAACGGAAAAAAGGTAAATAAGATTCCGGTAGCCAATTGCACCTTCTTTCGCGACCGTGTAACAGATACTTCCGCTGCCACTTACGAAGTCCGTCCCATTCTTCCTAAAGGAGAACAAGCTGTTAGCGGAAGTTATCAGCTTCCGGCAAACGCTCCGAACGGATACATCGAAATACCATTACAGCGTCCGGCCGGCGGACAAACTCCGGATGGACAAAACTTTGAGTACATTCCTAATGATGCCTCTATAGGCGATGTAGACGGAGACGGGGAATACGAAATCATTTTAAAATGGGACCCGACCAATTCACATGATAACAGTCATGACGGATATACCGGCCCCACCTTGATGGAAGCCTACCGCCTGAACGGAGAACGCCTTTGGCAAATCAACCTCGGCCATAACATTCGCTCCGGTGCACATTACACCCCATTTTTAGTTTATGATTTTGATGGTGATGGAAAAGCGGAACTAGCTATACGCACATCCGACGGAACCATCGATGGAAAAGGAAAAGTAATTGGTGATGCTTCTGCCGACTATCGGGGAAAAGGAGGACCGGAAGATCCGCGCAGTAAAGGAAGAATCCTCACAGGAAATGAATACTTAACCGTCTTTTCAGGTTTAACGGGTAAAGAGCTTTGTACAGTTCCTTATATTCCACCACGTGGAAATCCGCAAGACTGGGGAGATTCAAAAGCCAACCGCAGCGACCGTTTCCTGGCCGCCGTTGCCTATCTCAATGGCCAAACGCCAAGCATTGTTATGTGCCGGGGATACTATACTCGTACCGTATTAGCCGCATTCGACTGGGACGGCAAAGCCTTAAAACAGCGGTGGGTTTTCGATAGCAACCAACATCCCGAATATGCCGGACAAGGAAACCATAATCTGCGAGTAGGTGATGTAGACGGTGATGGATGCGATGAAATTGTTTATGGTTCCTGTACTATAGACCATAATGGCGAAGGCCTCTACTCTACCGGACTGGGACATGGAGATGCCTTACACCTGACCCACTTCGACCCATCCCGAAAAGGATTACAAGTATGGGATTGTCACGAAAACAAAAAAGACGGTTCCACTTATCGGGATGCCGCTACAGGAGAAATATTGATGCAAATAAAAAGCCCGATAGATGTAGGACGTTGTATGGCAGCCGATATCGACCCCAACCACCCGGGTGTGGAGATGTGGTCGTCCGATTCTAAAGGCATTCGCAATGTAAAAGGAGAAATCATTAGCCGCAGACCCCGCCGTTTACCAACTAACATGGCCGTATGGTGGGATGGTGACCTGCTACGTGAAATGCTCGACCGCGTCACCATCAGTAAATATGATTGGAAAGAACAAGAATGCGTTCCACTCCTGAGTTTCGAAGGCTGCAAATCGAACAATGGAACAAAAGCCAACCCTTGCCTACAAGGAGATATCATTGGCGATTGGCGAGAAGAAGTATTAGTACGTACAGAGGATAACAATGCCCTGCGACTCTACGTTTCCCCAGAGTCTACCCCCTATCGCTTCCACACATTCCTGGAAGATCCGATTTACCGAATCAGTATCGCCACCCAAAATGTAGGATACAATCAACCCACCCAATCCGGATTCTATTTCGGCCCAGATTTAAAAGGTCCTTTCCGTGGAACGGTTATTCCTTAATAAAGAATCTCAAAACAAACCATAATAAGAGGCTATCTGACAATGCTAAAGTCAGATAGCCTCTTTTTTGTATTTTCCAAGTCATAATGAATGTAACATTTACACTCATACCCACATAAAATGTTACTTTACCCAACTTTTTTTGCCAAAAAATCATTTTTCACATATCTACAATCATTTTTACAAGTCCGTTTCATTAAAAAAGCCTCACTTTTGTAGCGTGAAATAGAGTAAATAGAAAACCATTTCCAAAAGAGCGTTTTCGAATACTCATTCTTTTCACCTTTTGTTTAACTATAAAACTAATAATTAATAATAGAAAGCTAAGATGAAAAACACAACATCTACTCGAAGAAAAAGCATGTTCCTAACAAAAATAGGAATGCTCGCTGTTTTTAGTCCAATATTTCTCTCTCTGTTCTCAGCTTGTGCCGACACAGAACCGATTGACGAAGATGATATAGACCCGTCAATCAATCCACCTATTACGTTTGTGGAAGATGATGAAGATGAAAACTCAAATGAAAAAGAAGTTGAATTTCCTGACTTCGGATATAATGACAACCCTCTCGCTTTTCCTGGAGCTGAAGGATACGGACGTTATGTAACCGGAGCAAGAGGATCCGGTCAGCGGGAAATATATAAAGTAACCAATTTAAATAGTAGTGGAAGCGGCTCATTTAAGGATGCCATCAGCAAAGATAACCGAATTGTTGTTTTTGCAGTTGCCGGCATACTTGATATGAAAAAAGAGACATACGTACTAAAAAGTAACCAAACAATTCTTTTCCAAACAGCTCCTGGGGATGGATTAACCTTGTTCAATGGACGTGTTAGTGGTTCCAGTGCAGGAAATGTAATAGTACGGTATATGCGTCTACGTCAAGGAAAAGGATTCGGCGAGGGCAAAGATTGCTTTGGTATCGCAAATGGTGGAAATCAAATATACGACCATTGTTCATTTACTTGGGGTGGAGACGAAACATTCTCCGTCAATTCGGATGGTAAAGGTACTAAGCCTTTTAATATAACACTCCAAAATTCCATTATCGGACAAGGGCTTCAAAATCACTCCGCTGGTGGATTAATGCAAACAGACCTGAATAAAGGTAGTACTATTTTCCGTAACTTATTTATCGACAATAAGACTCGTAATTTAAAAGTAAAAGGACTAAACCAGTATGTTAACAATGTGGTATATAACTGGGGCAATGGGTCATGTTACGATATGGGTGGAGATTCCGAAGGCAACTCCAACACGACGATTGTCAACAACTATTTTATAAAAGGTCCGGGAAATAACTGGATGAATATCTCATACGATAAAGATTTCGATTGGGAAAGTTACTGTGCGGAAGATCCTAATCATCGACATTTTCAAACTTTCACAAGCGATGGTAAAAGCTTATTAATAGAAGAGTTTGTTCCCGTTAAACCCAGCAAACCCATATCAGGAGCAAGCGGTAAAGGCGTAGTTTCTACCTATTGCGTGGGTAATTACTATGACCATGATACAAATGGTTCTTTAAATGGAGTCGAAATCACACAAAGTAACTGGGGTGAATATTGTAGTGGTTCCCCCGTATTCTTAGGCACACCCGATGTTATACATCCCATCATTCAGAACCAAACAAGTGCAGAAGAAGCTTATAAATATATTGTAGAAAAAGTAGGCGCTTCATTGCCTAAACGTGATGCAGTAGATAACTACCTGATTGAAGAACTTACGTCATTGGGTAAGTTAGGAACTATTTTAAGAGACCAACGTCAAGAATACCAATATCCTTTGGCCAACACATGGCAAAACATGGATAGTAGCAACAACATTGTAGACACGGATGGTGATGGCATTCCAGATGAATTTGAGGATAAGTGGGGATTAAATAAGAAAAATAAATACGATGCTGTTCGTACTGCCAACAATGGATACACTAATATTGAAAATTATGCACTTTCATTGGAATTTCCGGAAATCTACGAGGAAGCCTATAAAAAATGGATAAATCAATAATCAAATCTATTAAATTCAAAATAATTATGATGAAGAAAAGTTTGTTTGGAATAATGTTAGGCTTATTATCATTCGTATTCTATAGTTGCGAATCCCAAAACTCTTTTGAGAATGCGCCTTCAAATGTAAACACCAAAAACGTTAAGAGTGTTTCAGATTCTATCTTTTACTGCCCAGTTAAAGTTTATGCCAATACCGTTCAGAACTATATGTATAATACAGGAGACTTGCCTGGATATGATTATATCGCATTTTACATAGACAAATCGCCATCTGAATACGATAACGAAAACATGTATCCAGATACTATAACGCTGAGAAATGATACTTACCATAATTCAAAGATAAGACTCCCTTATGGAAAACACCATATTACTACAAAAATTAGATTGGATGACGGCTGTGGTATTTTTACAAATTGCGCAGCCTATGTCACCTCTGTAACAAAAGACACAGAATTACCACTTCTCCGGCAAGACATCGATGCCGAAGAAGATACAGGTTCAAATGCAGAATTCCAATTTGAATTTGATATAGATGTTCCTTATTCAATTGAAAATACAGACAATACTATAGATATAAGGTTAATGTTCAATGAAGGTTTGGAAGACCCTAATTATATTACAGGACGAGCCTTGATTCACACTTTCTATGACTGGGATTCCTCGCTTAAAGTTTCGGGGAAAACATGGTGGAACTTTTCCATAGATATTGTCGATTATCCAACAGGAGATATACGTACATATAACAAATCAACTACTGACTATGTAAATTATAATACTTCAATGGATAACATTTCTTACCAATTCAAAAGCTTATGGTTGCCTTCGGATTCTTATGTGAATTATAACTTATATCTAAGAACTGATGTTAGCGTAGAAACAATTACTTCCAAAATTATTAAGGATTCCGAGATATCTTGGTATTCTGCTTATTATAGAGAACGATTTTATGATGGAAGTTATACAGACTGGTATATTGTAGATGAATTGACATCTTCTTATATTGGAATAGATGCAACAGTTGATTTCTATTCTGATTTAGAAATTGCATGTTTTAAGTCGAAGACAGTTTATGACTTATATGCCCCCTCATTAGGAATTGATTTTTAGTTTATTCAAAAGCTCTGACATATATAAAATTAGTAAAAAATCTATTATCAAATAATTAATAATAACAATGAAAAAAGCGACATTCTTACGAAAAATGCTTTGGTTATTGTTTATCCCTTTCCTTACCACTGCTTGTGAGGACAATATGGATAAGCATTATGAAGTACCCAATTGGGTTCCTGCCAGCATTTGGGACATTTTGGAAGAAAAAGGTAATTTCTCTATCTTCCTGCAAGGAACAGACTTAGCCGGTTACAAACAAATGTTAGAAGGTAAAAGTCTCCTAACTGTAATGGCTCCTGACGATGATGCATTCAAAGCTTATCTGACGGAGAATAATTATTCATCCATTAGTGATATGCCAAAAGAAGAACTGAAAAAACTTATCGCATATCACCTTTTGTACTATTCTTATAATAAAGAAAACCTTATTAATTTTCGACCGGAAGGCAACAATGTACAAGGTACTGAGGAAGACCAAGCTCAAGCTGATTTAACAGCTGGATTGTACTATAAACATCGTACAAAAAGTGCTGACGCTCCAACTTGGGAAACAACACAATACGGAGAGAAAGTAATGGTATATCATTATGAACGTTACTTACCGGTATTTTCTTATCGCTATTTCCAAACTAAAAAAATTGATGCAAAGTATAATTACGAGTACTTCTTCCCTGAGTCTAAATGGAGTGGCAGTGAAGGATTCAATGTTGCAAATGCGTCTGTAAAGGAATATGGTATTCCAGCTCAAAACGGCTATATTCATACACTAAGCCAAGTCATCAAACCGTTGGAAACAATCAATACGGAACTCAAAAACCGGGAGGAATATTCAACATTCTATAGCTTATGCGATACTTATAGTATTTATCCTGCAAATAAAGAATTAACCAAGGATTATGCTGCTGCTTATGGAGTAGATACCCTTTATCTACACCAACATAGCTCCATACCTAATATTGCATGTGAATGGCCCGACGGAGCTACAACGACAGATTTCAGAAATTTGACACGCTGGGGATTAACTGTATTTGCTCCATCCAACACTGCATTTGAGCAGTTTTTCAACAACTTTTGGGGAAAAGGAGGTTATTCTTCATTAGACGAAGTCGATAAATCAGCAGTAAGCACCATGATGAACCAATTTGTTTATAATGGCTCTTTAATCTTTCCTGAAGAAATTGAAACAATCAATTCTGAAGATGGAGCAGGATTTAATATCGACCCTGAAAAAGTAAAAGACCATATTATGTGTGCTAACGGAGCATTATACGGAATGGATGAGATACAGACTCCAACACTTTTCCAAACTGTAGTCGGGCCTATATATAAATATGATTATGCACGCTCTATGATGTACGCATTAAGAGGCTCTGGTACATTGAGTTCCTACATCTCACAAAGTTCTAAATATACATTACTTATTCCCTCTACAGAGCAATTTGAGAATTCTGACATTTATACTTCTTTCTCTACACAAGATTTGGAAGAAGACGGAGACGGTGGCAGAGTAACGATTGGAACAACAAAAAAACGGAATATCATGTATATTCATTCTGCAAGTATCAGCGGGCAAAATAGCACAGAACTCCCCATGACTGGTTCGAAAACAATTGCAACTCAAGCCAGTTGGAATTTTTGGTTCATAAATAATGGGAAAATCACTTCAAACAAAGAATTTAACCTTCAATTAAATCCACAATACACAGGTGATCCTTTTCATAATTTCACCAAATTGGACGAAGGTAACAACGGTACTGTATACACCTTTGACGGCGATCAAATATTTATGATTGAAAATGAGGAGTTAGGTCGTTCTATAGCAATATGTGTTGATAAAAAATATGTTTATCATCGTTTTGCACAGTTAATGAAAGCTGCCGGATTAGTCGAAGCAGGAACTACTTCCGATGGTAGCGAAACTTACCTACTTTCAAATATCTTAGCTTTTGATGCAGAATTAGGTAGAAAGGTCACACAGAGATTCATCGCATTTATCCCTACCAACGAAGCAATAGAAAAGGCCATACAAGAAGGAAGCATTCCGGGAGTATCCAACGCATCATTCGACGCTGATGGTAATTTGACCGGAACTTTTGATAAGGAAGTATTAACCGATTACTTGAACTCATACTTTTTATGTGCAACAAATAGCGTAATTACAACTTATCCGTATATTGGCTCAACGATGACTACAGGCAATTATACCACTTTATCCAATACAAATAAAAACATCGTATATACAGATAATGGCAATAGCCTAAGCGTTCAATTGCCTTCAGGAAAAAAATGCAATGTAGTTTCACAGTATCATTATTTCCCGTTCGCATTTAACGACGGATGCTTCCATCTAATAGAGGATACCTTTTGATTAACTGAAAAAAAGAGATTATGAAATTATTCAAATATTTAATAATTGCGATATTCCTCGTAACGACAACGAGCGAAATACATGCCCAAGCTAAAATCTTATCCGGTAAAGTTACCGAGATGTTCGGCGGACAGGCAGAGCCACTGATGGGTGTAAACGTAAACATTGTAAATGCCCAAAACCGTTCATTAGGTGGAGCCATTACAGACATGAACGGTGTATACAACGTAAAAATGCCCAATGAGAAGAACTTAACCATTGTATTTTCTTACATTGGAATGAAGACCGAAACAATTAAATACACGGGACAAGAGAGATTAAACATTACCATGAAAGACGATTCAAAAACAATGGACGAAGTGGTAATCAAAGCAGAACGACTTGACCGAAATGACTTAGGTATTACTTCCCGTCAACAGGTATCCGCTACACAAAAAGTCAATATGGACGATTTGATAGCGACCTCCCCTGTAACTTCTATTGAAGACGCTCTTCAAGGTCAATTAGGAGGTGTGGACATTGTTCTTGGAGGTGGTGACCCAGGTGCACGTGCCAGCATTCAAATCCGTGGTACCAGTACATTAAATGCTAATTCCGACCCTTTAATTGTTATTGATGGAATTCCTTATCCGGCAGATATTAGTGATGACACGGACTTTTCAAATTTAAATAATGACGATTTGGGAGCCATGTTAAATATTTCTCCGCAAGACATTGCTTCGATTGAAGTATTAAAAGATGCAGCTGCTACTGCTATTTGGGGAACAAAAGGAGCTAACGGTGTCTTAATGATTACAACTAAAAAAGGTACTGTTGGAAAAACCAGATTCACTTTTTCAACAAAATACTCTGCAAAGTTTGAACCATCAAGCATCCCCATGCTGAACGGAAATGAATACAGTACTTTAATAAGTGACGCTTTATGGAATGCAGCTAATTATGTAGGTCTCAGCAGTTCATCTAATTACTTGGAAATGCTTTATAATTCCAAAGTTTTTGGTTATTATCCAGACTGGCAATATTTCAATGAATACAATCAGAATACGGATTGGTTAAAAGAAGTACGTAGAAATACACAAACATGGGATAATAACTTCTCTATGAGTGGTGGAGGAGAAAAAGCGACTTACCGTTTTTCTTTAGGCTACCTAAATGAAGGAGGTACTACAATCGGTACAGGTTTAACCCGCTTAAGCTCTTTATTGGATATTACATACAGATTCTCCGATAAATTGAAGTTCACAGTAACAGCTTCCTACTCTCAATCAGACAAAGATGATAATTATTTCAATGTACGTAGTGAGGCCTTTGACAAAATGCCTAATAAGTCACCTTATTATATTGACCCGAAAACCGGAGAACGTACATCACAATACTTCTCACATTATGAAGCTGATGCGATAGACCCAAAGTTTACAACTGACGGAAGCAAGGGAAATAATTATAATCCGGTAGCTATGGCTAAGGAGGGTAAAAACAATACGATACAACGCGAAAGTAAAATGAACTTCCGGGCTGAATATCGCATTTTACCGGGATTGACTTATACAGGTTACATTAATCTAAATATTCGTAATACGAAAGGACGTAAGTTCCTACCTCAAGTAGCAACAGGGTTACCTTGGACAGACAATTATGCGAACCGGAGCACGGACACAGCTTCCGACCAATTAACGATTGCTACCGAAAACAAGTTGATGTTCATTAAAGATTGGAACGAAAAACATAACTTAGTAGCAACTGCACTTTGGGGAACATCAGAAACAACCAAATCAAGTTACGGAAGTGAAACGTCAGGTAACGCTTCCGGTGAACTTTCTGATCCGATTATCGGAAGTGCGGTTCAGAAGGCTGCCTCCGGAGATTCAGAAGAACACAGTCTCCGTGGTGCGTTAAACCTAAACTATACCTACTTAAACCGCTATGTATTTAATGGAACACTTGGAATAGAAGGAAACTCATCAATGGGTAAATCCGAAAGATGGGGAGCCTTCCCTGCAGGTGGTGTTGCATGGCATCTCCAAGAAGAACCTTTCATGCGCAATATTCAATGGTTGCAAGAATTAAAGCTCCGTTTTAGTGTCGGTCAATCAGGAAAGTCTGCTAGCGGAACATCTATCTATCTGGGTTCTTTCGAATCAGGTGATAACTACATGGAAATGGATGCGATAAAACCCAGCACAATGCAGTTAAACAACCTAAAATGGGAAACTACAACCGAATACAATACCGGTGCGGACATTTCACTTTTTAAAGGGAAACTCCGTTTCACAGTGGATGTATATCAGAAATTCACAAAAGATTTGCTGCAAAAAGATGTAAGAATCCCGACATCTGTAGGTTACGGAGAGTACAAAATGAAATGGTTTAACTCTGGTAAAATGACGAATAAAGGATGGGAATTCCGTACTGACATTGTTGCTTATGAAAAGAAAGACTTCAGAATTGCCGGATACTTCAACATTAGCCGGAATGTGAACAAGTTAACCGAATTACCTGATAACAAAAGCGAAGAAGATTATAGCTTCGGCAACAAGAAGTACGCTATTCGTAATGAAGCAGGACGGCCATTAGGTTCTTTTTATGGTTATAGATGCTTGGGAGTATATTCAACCAAAGAGGATACCTACGCAAAGGATGCTGAAGGTAATGTTATGAAAGATTTATCAGGAAATCCAATCATAATGAAAAATGGTAATCTGGCTGTAGCACCAGGAGATGCCATCTATGAAGATATCAACCATGATGGTGTCATTAACAAATATGATATTGTATATTTAGGTAATGCGCAGCCTCGTTTTACTGGAGGTGCAGGTTTGAATGTTTCATGGAAACAATTTAAACTAAGCGCCAACTTCTACGGACGTTACGGCATGAAAGTAGTGAATGAAGCACGTATGAACAATGAAGCCATGTATGGCGCCGGTAATCAAAGTAAAGCCGTATTAAGACGTTGGCGGACAGAAGGACAAATAACAGATATCCCCCGTGCACTCTACGGAACCGGTTACAACTATTTAGGTTCGGACCGCTTTGTTGAAGACGCGTCTTATCTACGTATGAAATCGTTGTCATTAACCTATAAAATGCCTAAAAAAGTATGCCAAAACTGGGGTTTAAATACAATGGATGTTTACGTTACAGGTTATAACCTATTTACATGGACTGATTATACGGGACAGGATCCGGAAGTAAAACCAAGTACATCTTTAACTAAAGATACAGCCTTGACACCTAGTTCTATACAATTTACTTGCGGTGTAAACTTAAGTTTCTAAAAGATTAAAAGATATGAAAAAAATATTCTTAACAACATTATTAATTGGTGGACTGCTGACAAGTAGTTGCAGCGACTACTTAGATATTTTACCAAAAGATAAACAAGCGACAGACACATTCTGGAAATCAGCATCAGATGTAGAAAGCATTTTGGCACAAGGCTATAGCAGCATGCGCATGTGTGTGCCAAGAATGATTCAATGGGGAGAATTGCGAGGTTCATCTGTTACCACAAACGTGACAACAGGATACATGATTCAAAACTTTCAGGCACTTCCATCTAACAGCGTTGTAAAATGGATGGACTTTTATACTGTTATCAATATGGCAAACTCCGTGATAAAGTATGCTCCGGGAGTCATGGCCAATGATGAAAGTTATAAACCGTCTCAAATGAATAGCCATTTAACAGAGGCTTATTTTATGAGAGGACTAATGTATTTATATTTGGTACGTAATTTCAAAGAAGTCCCATTGATTACCGAACCTTACGTAGATGATTCAATGCCTAATGATGTAGCCAAATCATCCGAGGCAGATATTATCGCCCTAATAAAAAATGATGTAAAAACCGCACTAGAAACCGGAGCGGCAAAAGAAATGTTTGAAGCAACTTGGGCTAACAAAGGACGAGCAACCAAATGGGCTTTATACGCCTTAATGGCTGAAACTTGTTTATGGGCAGAAGATTATGACGAATGTATTACGTATGCAGATTTTTTAATCAACGCCACATCAGGCATGCGCCCGGTATTTATGTCAATTCCTACTCAATGGTTTCAAATATTCTATCCTGGAAACAGTAACGAATCTATTTTTGAAATTCAATACAATGGGGCAACTTATCAGCAGACAAAAAATTCCCCTTCTAATATTTTAACCTATTCTTCAGGAGACGAAGCACCGACCTATCGCTATTCAACAGCTATGACACTTCGCTTAGATGAAGAGTTTAAACAAAAATCTGTTCGTACCTATTACGGTTCGTATGCCGGTACGAAATATTTGGAATATGGTAAAGTTTGGAAATACAGTGGTTTAGGATTAGATGCAGAAGAGTCGGTCAGAACAGGAAATGATTTAGACGCCAATTTCATTATTTACCGTATGGCTGATATTATGCTAATGAAAGCAGAAGCTTTAGTCAGAAAGGGAGGCACCGACAATTGGCAGGAAGCTATCGATATTCTTAATAAAATACGGAAACGTTCAGAGTTGGATGAATTAAATGTTAATCTTTCGGAAACCAGTGAACTGGAAATATTAGAATTAATATTGAATGAAAGAGATATGGAATTCGCAGCTGAAGGAAAACGTTGGTATGACTTACTTCGATTAGGCAAACAACAAAACTTCAAATACAAATCGGAGTTTATCAGCTTAATCACCGAAAATAATAATACAACAGGAAGTAAATGGATAAATTCTGTATTATCGAATGAATACGCATGGTTTTTACCTATCTCTGAAGATGATATAAATACGAATAAGTATTTGGAACAAAATCCATATTATGATGTCATTAAATAACATAACAACTATGAAAAAGATTGGAAAATTATATTTATTATTGCTTATCATCCTTTGTGCTGCGTGCGACGACCCATACAAAGGAGATACGTTCTCTGTATATGATGTCCAACCGGCTTCCACTTATCTTTCAAGCCGACCGGAAGATTTCTCCGAATGGACTTCAATCATGAAGTATGCAGATTTATATAATGCAATAAATCAGGCAACAGAACATTTTACTCTATTTGTTCCTAATAACAATGCCGTAAAAGCGTTCTACGAGAAAAAAGGAGTGTCTTCCATTACCGAACTAGGACAAGAATACGCTCGAGCTTTAGTACAATATCATGTAATACAAGACACTATTAATCAGGAGACATTCTTAGCTACGGAAGGAGAATTGGAAAAGAAAACCTTATCGGAAGATAATCTATCCATTTCTACAGAAGAAGGTGGTATGCAAGCTGTTTATCTAAATAAGGAGGCACGTATTCTTGAATTTGCCAACACTGTATCCAATGGCTATGTATATATGCTCGAAAGTGTTATGAATCCTTTAACGGAAAGTGTATATGAGAAATTATCAAGCAGTGGACGTCCCTATGGAATCTTCCAAGAAGCTTTGGAAAAAACCGGTTGGAGCGAAGTTGTTAATCAAATATACATAGAGGTTGAAAATTCATATGGACAGATAGTAAAACAAAAAACAAACTTTACCCTCTTTGCCGTAACGAATGAAACATATCAAAAAGACGGTATAAACAATTTTGATGATTTGGTACTGAAATTAGGAGCTGGAAGCGATTATAAAAACGCTGAAAACGCATTAAATCAATATGTAGGTTCACATATACTGAAAGTTAGCTACCCATTAGCCCGATTACAAAAATTCGATAATGGAGCCACTTCTAAAGTATACGATACCGCAGCTGAGGGATGTCTCATAAAAATCAGTCAAAGCGAAGGCGTTTTCTATATCAACCCAGATGATGAGGAGAAGAGAACAACTTTCATAGACGATAATTGCGACTTAAAGGCAAAGAATGGTTATATACAAGAAGTAGCCTCGTATATGCCGATTGTAGACCCTACTCCAGAACAAGTATTATTCGATGTTACCGATTTCACGGAAATTGCTAACTGGGTTCCGGAACATGGAGATAAAGACGGCATTAAATATCAAGTCGTTCAAAAAGATGAGTATAAAAGTAATATTGCTTCTCTGAACTGCTATAAATATCAGTTAAACAATCCATCTGGAACATTTTCTAAATGGTATAATATTGCATATCTGATATCTAAGGATGGTAGTGGCTGGAATAATGCACAATATGGAGATTTGTTAATGCTTAACATAGGAAATGCGGGATGGTTTTCAGTACAAACCCCTACACTGATGAAAGGCAAATATAAAGTGACAGTCCAATTTGGCTATGCTACATCCATGAAATTCATCTGTGCAGCAACAAACGGAAGCAATGGAGGACAAATGAAATTCACATTTGATGACAAGAATGAGAAAGTAGAAAAACCATACGCATCATATAAAGACACCGGTACTTTAGGAGTTTTCAAATATACATTGTATGAATCCATTGAATTCGATAAAACGACTTCACACACATTCAAAGTTGTAATGGATGACCCCGCAGCTTCCACACATGCTGACTATCGTTTCTATATTGATTATATTTTATTTGAACCTATTATTGAAGATTAAACCATGAAAAAAAGTTATATATTATGTGCCTTGTTTTCGGCCGGTGTTGCTGGGATATTAGGTAGTTGTTCCGATACATGGGACGACCATTATAATGAAACGCAAGAAGTAGTAGAAAACACAACAATTAGTGTAGTAAACCAATCTATTACCAACTATTTAGAGAACGAACCATCTGTCAATTCAATGTACCAGTTATTCCAAGAAACAGGAATGATAGAAAAATTGAAACAAAAAGAAAAAATATATACTATTTTGGCTATTGAAGGAGGTGTTAAGGCTAATAGAGAAGCATCTAGCGATGATGTGTATACAGCACAAACCTATATCTCCGATATGTCCGTTTCACCCTCACATATAAAAAATGGAGATAGAATTTTGATGTGGAGTGGCAAATATTTAGCTATCACCAAAGAAACTGACGAAAACTACCAAAGTATTATAAAATTCAATAACGCAACAGTAAACAAAATAATTAAACTTGACAATGGATATCTCTACATTGTAGATCAAGTAGTGGACGCTCCACGAAATCTATATGAAACGATTGAAAGCTTAGGTGAAAACTACTCTATATTCAAAAAGATGGTTACTTCTCGTTACCAACTGGCTTTTGATAAAGTGAATAGCCCTATTGTCGGTGTAGATCAAACAGGTAATACTGTATACGATTCTATTTTTACAGTAAAAGCACCCTATTTTACAGATAAAGGTTTGGATATTATGTCTGAAAATATCAGTGCAACTTTATTAATTCCATCTAATGAAGTAATTACCGAAGCATTGAATACAGCCCATCAAAGCTTAAAAGATTGGGGATTAGAACGAAATGACACGATTTTGGAGAATTGGTTATTCCAATCAGCATTCTTTAATAAAAAGTACACAAAAGAAGATTTTGAGAACAATGAAGATTTAAAATCCATATTCTCCTCACAATGGCGTACCACTGTACAAGGAGTTGATTTAGACCATCCCATAGCTATGAGTAATGGTGTCGGATACTATGTGACAAAAGTAAAAATTCCGACAAATGTGCTTATTTATCGTTTAAAAGATTATCTCAAATGGTGGGAATTCATGACAGACGCAGAAAAAAGTGAATATTATAAAACGACTAATCTAATATTCAAAGAATTAAAAACAGAAGTAGAAGCATGGACAGGTTGGCCTGCCAAAATAGACCAATTCCCTAAAATAGAGAATAGAGTTATCTATTTTAACTATGAAGATGATACAAACAAGACATATACCCTTGATTACACACCCGTAATGTGTAAGACCGTTGGAATCGATCATATAATCACTCCTTATAAGTTACCTGCCGGAAAATACGATGTACATGTAGGTTTCAGAGAAAAATTAAAAGGTAACATTACCGTGTATATCAATGGAACAAAAATTAAAACCATTACCCAAAATGAGTTGTCTGGCTCCACTTTCCACTACGACCGTAACGGAGGCGGATACCCTGAAGGATATGATACAAGTAAAGCTACAGATAAAAAGAAAACAGCTTACGACCGGGATGGTGTCAAGATTGGAGAATATACCGCTACAGGAGAAGCCAAAACGTTCGTCATTCGTTTTGAGGGAGATGGTTGCGATAAAGTAGTTTTCCACCATTGGTGTTTAAAACCTACAGCTGACTGTTATTAATCTTATGAAATAAAGACATTATGAAAAAGATACAATTTTTATTTTTCACCTTATTGCTTTGCTTGTTAACCGGCAAAACTTATGCGCAAGAAAAAAGCAATATAAGCGGAAAAGTTATATCAACCTTAAACTTGCCGGTTAAGGATGCGGTAGTTTCCATAACAGGAGGTGAAGACGCTCAAACCGATGAAAACGGCGTTTTCACTATTCAATGCAAAAATCCGAAAGATGCGACACTATCCGTATGGGCTTCTGGTTATTACACCGTGCTTCAAGCGGTAAACGGAAGAAAGGAGATAAATATAACTCTCATCCCCGAATCGCAATATAAATATAATGAGACCAAAGCATTACCTTTTAGAAGCGAACAAAAGAATGTAACAACCTCAGCCGAGAATATCACTAAAAAAGATTTTCTTCCAGCTAGTTCTAAAATAGATAGAGCTTTATCCGGTCAAATAGCGGGTTTGCAAGTAACCCAAGGAAGCGGTATGCCGGGAGAAGGAAGTTATATCAATTTACGTGGTATCCGCTCATTTATGGGAAATAATGCTCCCTTATTCGTTATTAATGGCATACCATATAATCCTGATATGCATGATTCACCATTGATAAACGGATTAAGCAAAAATATGTTTTCAGCATACAATATCAATGATATTAAAAACATCACGGTACTGAAAGGCGCAGAAGCTGCATTGTATGGCTCAATGGGTGCAAACGGCGTAATTATTATCGAAACTGAGACTGCAACGTCCGACAACTTAAATACCGAAATCAGCTACTACGGCCAATTTGGTATCAATTGGAATAATAAGCGCATGCCATTGTTGAATGGACTGAATTATAAATCATACTTGTCAGAGATTGGTGCTACGCACTATGCTAATATGGATGCATTTTACACAGACTTTCCATTTTTGGGCGACCTGAATAGCAAACATGAAGGTTATTACAATAATAACACCGATTGGCAAGATGAAATTTATCAAAAAGGATTCGTTACCGATAACTTATTCAGAGTTAAAGGTGGTGATGCTATTGCTAAATATGATTTGTCGTTAGGTTACGCACAAGAACAAGGTCTTATTAAAGGAACCGACCAAAACCGTTATCATGCTTTGTTGAATGCCAACATATTGGTCAACAAGAAATTTGAAATCTATACAACTGTTGGATTAGCATATTTAAACGGCGACCATCAGGAACAAGGTATGTCAGTGCGTTCTAATCCTATATTAGCAGCTTACGCTAAATCGCCAATTTTATCTCCATATCAAAAAACAATGGAAGGCGATTTGACTCCTATTTATTCCGAATATTATTTCGGTATTTGTGAGAATTTGGACTATGCCGTAAGTAATCCAACTGCGATAGTAAATACCCTTGATGCTACAAGCCGCCAATACGATGTAAATATCCAAGCCGGATTCAAATATAAACCGATAATGGATTTAACTGTAAACGGACTCTTTGGCATTTATTATAATTATAACAAAGAGCACCTCTTTATTCCTGGAAAAAGCGACAAAACCATTATCCCAAGTATTGATAATTATGGTTCGGAAGACAATACTGTTCGTGATGGAGTTGGAGAAACTACTAATTTCTTTTATAATGTGAATGCCCAATATACAAAACGCTTAAACAGCAAAGACAAAATCAATGCAATGTTAGGCGCTCAAGTATTAACAAGTAAGCATGAATATGACGGAGCCTATGCTCGTAATACGACCAATGACTATTACCAAATAATGGGAGCTTCCGACAAATTAGGAAAACATTTCGACGGATATCTGGAAAAATGGAATTGGATGAACTTCTATGCTCACGCAGACTATACATTCAATAACATATTGAACGCATCTGCCAATATGTCTGTTGACGGTTCTTCTGCAACCGGCAAGTATGCCAACCGTTTCTATGTATATCCTTCTGGCGGATTAACCTGGATGGCAAAAAACATGTCCTTCTTAATAGATAAGGAATGGATTAACCGACTAAATATTCGGGCAGAATATAGTATGACCGGTAACAGTCGTTTCTCATCCAATTATGGACGTTCTTACTATAGTAGTTCTGCATACCAAGCTGTATCCGGTATCATCAGAACTCAAATACCTAATCAGCATTTGAAACCGGAAATAACATCGCAAGTAAATCTCAGTTTGGAGGCCGGTCTTCTAAAAGAACGAATCAGCCTTGGTGTTAATTACTACAACGGAAGAACAAAAGACGTAATTCTGAATTTACCCAAATCGTCCGTATACGGTAGCTCTAATTACTACGCCAACTGTGGAAAAATAGATAATAGCGGCGTAGAACTCTCAGCCCAAGCTTCTCTTGTCCGTTTGCGCGATTTCGAATGGATTGTAGGAGGTAATATTGCTTTTATCAAAAGCGAAATCAAATCATTGGGTGGCAACGAAAAGAACATTACTGAATATAGCGATGGCTCTCGTCTAGTGAGTCGTGTGGGTGGTAACCCTTATGAATTCTATGGATTACAAGCTGTAGGTGTATTCTCAACTCAAGCAGAAGCCGACAAAGCTGATTTAATAAACAGCAGCAGTCAACGTTATAATGCAGGCGATGTACACTATGTAGACCAGAATCATGACGGCCGCATCGATTATAAAGACTATGTATCGTTAGGAAGTGCAACACCCGACTATTTCGGAGGTTTCTATACCAACATCCGATATAAACAATTTGCCTTATCTACAGAGTTTTCTTACACAAAAGGAAACGAAGCTTATAATGCGGTAAGACGTAATTTAGAATCGGCCGATTCATTCTCTAACCAAAGTGAAGCGGTTGCTAACCGTTGGAGCTTGGAAGGACAAGTTACCAACATCCCACGTGCCACATATGGAGACCCTATCGGTAACAACGATTTCTCTTCCCGCTGGATTGAAGATGCTTCATTCTTACGCATGCGGAATATTACACTAAGCTATAGCTTTGATAAACCGATTTGGAATTTCTTCCGGTCTGGAATTATCTATGTAACAGGGGAAAATCTATGGACAGGAACTAAATACTTAGGATTAGATCCAGAGTTTGTTTATTCTGCAAACAACAGTGCAACACAAGGTTTCGATTATGCGAAAGTAATGCAGCCTAAATCTGTAAAATTAGGTATTAACTTGAAATTTTAAACATGAAAATGAAAAAGATACTATTGAACACCGTATTATTTTGCGCAATAACCGCTCTAGGAGGATGTTCTGACTTCTTCGAAGTGGATACAGATAATACGTTAAATGGAGATGACTACATTTCAGAAGAAAGTGAAATGTACTCAGGATATATTGGTATTATGACCAAAATGCAGGTTATCGGTGATAAAAACATCTATCTTAACGAGTTAAGAGGAGAGATGGTGGAACCGACCGAAACTGCACCACGTGAATTATATAGTTTATATAATTATGAAGATGACTTAACCGGTAACGATTATGCAGATCCGGCCGGATATTATGAAGTAATTAATGCTTGTAATGATTACTTAAGTAAACTAAAAGCATACAAAGACACACACAATATCAACGAAAGTCATTACAAAGCTTTAATTAGTAGCACATTAAGAATAAAGGCGTGGACATTCATGACCATTGCTAAAATATATGGCAAAGTGGTATGGGTAGACAAACCTATGACATCATTGCGCGATTTATCCAAATTCAAAACTTTAGATTTGGATAAAACCATGGCAGCCTGTAAAAATCTTCTGGATATCGGTTTTGATGATGTAGACGGAACTTACGAGACTGCATGGAAAGATTGGGTAGACCCGGACACCGAACTTGCAACCAGTGAATACCGTCGTTGGGACATGATGACACCACCTTATTATGCCTTATATGGAGAAATCTGTTTATGGTTAGGAAAATATCAAAGGTGCATTGACCTTATACAAGGACACATGAATGATGTTTATAGGAAAACAAATAATCAATCTATTTCATGTTTACGTAATGACATGTTAATAGGCGGAGGAAAATGGGTAAAATATTGGGATAATGAAACTCCCTATGATTATGCATCTGTTTCAGCCGTTATGTACGATTATCAACATCATCAGACAAATGCCCTAATAAAGCACTTCGACTCAGATTATCCGAACAAATACTGGTTACGTCCATCAGATAAAGGAATGGACCACTTTACAAATACAGAGTTCAATCCGAAAGGAACGGCAGATGATCCACGTGTTAAAGGTACCTTTAGAACTTATAACAGTAAGAACGTAATTTGTAAATTCCGTCCAAATTCTAACGCTGTTCGTGAAGCTTACCGAAATGATGTACATATCTATTTGTATCGGGATGCAGACCTCTACTTCATGTTAGCAGAAGCATTCAATCAATTAGACAAAACAGATGCAGTCAATGCAATGATTAACACAGGAGTACAAGAATATGTTAATGAATTCGATAAAGATGCAGATGGAGTCTCTTACGGAACATGGAATGGATTCACGCCACATTGGACTACCGAAAAGACCTTATACAACTTCGAGAGCGGCTCAAAAATAGATTCTCGGAAAGTAGGAGACAGAGGTATTCGGGCTACAGCATATTGGCATACAGGCATACGCCCACTCCAAATTGGAAATATCAGAGAGAATGATGAAGCAATTTTGAAAGAAATGATGCTTGAGATGTCATGTGAAGGTAAAGTATATCCTGCATTAATTCGCATGGCACGCCGTTACAATGATAATAGCTTCATGGCGGACATCATTGCCGAGAAATACGAAGGCAAAGGTAATGCCGACGCTATCCGCACCAAAATCATGAATGGAGATTACTTTATCCATTGGGATTTGGGAACTGAAGAGAAATAATAGTTTCATAGTTGTCAAGAAGAAATAAAAGTATCACGTCCCAATAACTTTGCATAAAGAGGGACGTGACTTTTATTTCGAATTTCATTGAGACAACTGTTTTTATAGTACAGGCAACTAGCTCATCAAGGGTTAGTTGCCTTTCTTTTATATCCTCGTTTACATTGCGACTCGTCGTTGTCATGGCAACTCTCTCGTTATTGTCGGGAGGAAGACGGTTGCATTTTTTATCCTTCTTCCTTATTAAATCCTTCGCATACACCGAAAAGATTCTGTTGAGTCTAAAAGTATTCTTCGTCCCACGTTCGTGGGCCCGACGGTTTACATACGTGGGCTCTCCGGTTGACGATTGTGGGCTGCACAGCCTGCGTATGTGGGACGAAAAATAGTCTTAGACCGGGACACAAATAGAAGGCTATAAAGACAAGTTTTCGGCGTTTCTTCTCTTAATCTTATAGGGGAACTCCTCGGGAACGGGGACGATACAGATTTTAATAATAACCAGTCTACTTGGTTTAGGACGATACACAACTTGGTTTAGGACGATACAGGTACTGGCTACTGATTTGCCAACACCATGCCAACACCTTTGCCGTCACCCGTATGGAACAATGAACCAACACCTTAGAAAAAAGGTGCTGGAGTGCTGCCAGAAAATGAAAACATCTGGAAGGGGCGTCACATTTGGTGGCAATTTTTGTTAAAGCAATTACCAGACCTTCCGGTTTCCAACCACCATAAACTTTATGATACCAATCAGATGTATTGGAGACTATAAGGTTAGTTGTCAGTGTATTTAATACTTTTAGGCAAAAAAATAGCTGCCCCGACTGAAATAGCGTATCTATTTCCATCGAGGCAGCCGCCTTGTCTAACCCTAAATTATCTATCAACCTAAAACATTCATATTCTATCCTGCTGCTTTTTCGTTCACCATTACACGGCGATACTCTGCCGGAGTATATCCGGTATGCTTCTTAAAAGCATTATAGAAATTTTCTGTGGTATTATAACCTAAAACATAAAGAAGTTCTTTAACGGGCATGTCGGTAGTAACTAACAGTTGCTTCACTTTCTCTATCCTTAGTTCCAGGAAATATTTGGCAGGACCTATTCCGGTATATTCTTTAAATAGCTTTCTAAACCACGAGTAGCTCAGACTCAACGAAGCTGCCAATTGACGCAAATCCAAATCAGTCGACAAATTTTCCTTCATCATGATTTTAGCTTGCTCCATTTTCTGGTCGTTCGTGCAGGTACGGTCCATTTGCTCTTTCAGCTGAGACATAACCAACCCTAACATGTGTAACACAATACCGGATAAATAAGACTGATAACAAGCATTCTTCAGGCGAGCTACATCCAGCGCTTTCATAAATAAGCTGGCAAGCTCTTCATTAAAACCCAAATCGAAAGCCGCATTTTTACCCTCCAGGAAAGAATGGCGAATCAGGTTTTCAATCACTTCTCCTTTAAAACCGATATAATATTCGGTCCAACCGGTTTCGATATTCGGGGTGTAAGAATGCCACTGTCCCGGCGAGAGCCAGAACAGGTAGCCACCTTGTACTTTTACCCCCCCCCTCTCGTTTTTTTTCGAATAGAAGTTTCCCTCTCCGTCTGTGATATAAACCAATTGATATTCATCCAGCACTCTACCTTCTCTTACATTGAAAAAATAGCCTTTAGGATGATACTCTTTCGAGGGATAAGTCATGTTCGGTTCAATTTTTTGCAGACCAACGGTATTCACCCATAATCCGAATGAACGGTCCGCCTCTTCCGTCATCAAATATTCGATATTGGATTTCAAACTCAAACGGAGGTCTGAGCTTTGCGACCCATATTTTCTTCGCTGAATTCCAAAACCTGGTCTGGTTTCAGGAAGCATGTCGGTTAAAATCAGTTCGTGTCTCATAGTTGTCATAGTTGTCAGATTTCTGAGAGCAAAATTACCGCAAACCATTCTTCTCCACCATAGAGAATCGTACATATACCTAGAAAATCGTACAGAAATGGCCTTTTCTATCAAAAAACACAGGAATAAAAGCAAAAAACGCAGTCGATAATACAGCGAATTAGACTAACTTCGGCCCCTGATTTCAATTTATATTTATGATTATGAATACACGACTAAAGTACTTTGTTCTATTATTAATGTGCCTTCTTGTGGATACCTCTGATGCAAAAGTGACGCTTCCATCGATTATTTCCCAAAATATGGTGCTCCAGCAACAGGCAAAAGTGAATATTTGGGGAAAGGCTGCTCCTAACGAAAAAATCACCCTGAAAGCATCCTGGACGCAGAAAGTGTATACAACGGAAGCTGACGAAAACGGCAGATGGAAAATGCAGATAAAAACGCCCAAAGCCTGTACCGGACAGTGGCTAGATATAGAAGGAGAAAATCAAATCCATATCCCTAATATACTTATCGGAGAGGTTTGGTTGTGCACGGGACAATCTAATATGGAATTTCCGGTAGCACATAACCCGAAAGAGAAATGGAAAACCGGAATCATTCATGAGGAAAAGGAGATGCAAGATGCCACCTTTAATGAAATCCGCCTATTCCATGTAGAGCACCAATTAGCACCCGATGGGGAAAAAGAAGATTGCCAGGGCGAATGGAGGATTTGCAATCCGGAGAATTTAAAAGAATTCTCAGCTATAGGCTTTATCTTCGGGCGCAAACTGTATAAGACTCTGAATGTACCGGTAGGACTGATACAAAGCACATGGGGAGGGACTCACGCCGAATCGTGGACTTCGATGGAAGTCATGAAAAACAATCCGCTTTACGAAGAGGTGTTTCAGCAGTTTGCACCGGAGAAACTGACACGCCAGAAAGACATCCCAAAAGTTCCGGCCACTTTATGGAACGGGATGATTGCTCCGATTCTGGGATATACTGTAAAAGGCAATATCTGGTATCAGGGAGAATCCAACTCCGTACGATACGAAAAGTACGACCAGGTTTTCACTCATTTAATTAAGGATTGGAGAATGCGCTGGGGACAACCGGACATGCCCTTCTACTTCATGCAGATAGCTCCCCAGTATAAACAACCCGCAGGTATCCGCGAAGCGCAATGGAAAGTTTGGCAACACAGCAAACTAAAAAATATAGGTATGGCTGTGGTAACAGACGCCTGCGACTCGACCGATATACATCCGCGAATGAAGCAACAAGCCGGAGAACGTTTCGCAGCCTGGGCTTTAGCGAAACAATACAAACAGAAAACAGCTTACTCGGGACCGGCCTACAAAAGCATGAAAGTAAAAGGTAACCAATTAATCCTGACCTTCCATTACACCAACGGAGGATTGACCACACCTGCCAATGAGCCGGTAAAAGGATTCTATATAGCCGGTAATGACCAGGTTTTCTATCCGGCGAAAGCTGAAATAGAGCAAAACAAGGTTATATTAACCGCACCGGAAGTGCCTGAACCTATTGCCGCACGTTACGGATTCGGTACCTTCTTCCGTGTAAACCTGTATAATGGAGCCGGATTTCCGGCCGTACCATTCAGAACGGATTCATTTGAACTAAAATAATTCACATAACCACATGCTATATATTATGAAGAAAAACACTCTTTGGATTTTTATAGGTACAATGTTGCTATGCGCTCCATGGCAATTAATGGCGCAGCAACCGGAATGGCCGGCAGTCAAGGTAGAAATGAAACCTGGCGCACGCTGGTGGTGGATGGGAAGCGCTGTAGATTCTGCCAGCCTTGCCTACAATTTGGAACAATATGCCAAGGCGGGAATGGGAACCATGGAAATCACTCCTATTTATGGCGTACAGAAGAACGAGAAAAACGATATCCCGTTCTTGTCGGAGAGCTGGATGAACATGTATCGTTATACATTGGAACAAGCCCGGAAAAACGGGATGCAGATTGATATGAACACAGGGACAGGATGGCCTTTCGGAGGTCCGAAGACTTCCATCGAGGACGCGGCCTGCAAACTGTTTATTACCGAATATCAGATAAAAGGAGGTACTTCCGTACGTCAACGCATCGAAGTAAAGGATGCCAAACAAAAGCCATACGCCAAACTGGAGCGCCTCATGGCGTTTTCAGAGAAAGGGAAACCTGTTGATTTAACGTCGCTGGTACAAAACGGCGAGCTCGTATGGAAAGCGCCCAAGGGAAACTGGCGCCTGATTGCCGCGTTCTGCGGAAAGACACTTCAGAAAGTAAAGCGTGCGGCTCCGGGTGGAGAGGGATATGTACTGAACCACTTCTCCAAACCTGCGGTATCTAATTACCTGCACCAGTTCGATGTAGTGTTTGACGGAGCAAAAGCCGAGTCTCCACACAACTTTTTCAACGACTCATACGAGGTATATAAAGCAGATTGGACACCCAATTTATTCGATGAATTCGAGGCTTTGCGCGGATATAAGCTGGAAGAGCACTTACCGGAATTCCTTTCAACAAATCGTACTGAAGCCACAGCACGCATTATCTCCGACTATCGGGAAACGCTCTCCGACTTACTCTTGGAGAACTTTACCAAACAATGGACCGAGTGGGCTCACTCGCGCCATTCGGCTACCCGTAACCAGGCACACGGTTCTCCCGGCAACCTGATAGACTTGTACGCTACGGTAGATATTCCGGAATGCGAGGGATTCGGACTGTCGGACTTCCATATAAAAGGATTGCGGAAGGATTCGCTTACCCGACCGAATTTCTCGGACCTTTCGATGCTGAAATACGCTTCATCGGCCGCTCATATTACAGGAAAGACCTACACCTCTTCCGAAACCTTTACTTGGCTTACCGAGCATTTCCGCACGTCGTTATCCCAATGTAAGCCCGATTTGGATTTAATGTTCATCTCAGGAGTGAACCATGTTTACTTCCACGGCACTACCTACTCCCCCAAGGACGACGCCTGGCCGGGATGGAAATTCTACGCTTCCGTAGATATGAGTCCGACCAACTCTATATGGAGAGATGCACCATCCTTTTTCGACTATATCACCCGTTGCCAGAGTTTCCTGCAATCCGGACAGCCCGACAATGACTTCTTACTTTATCTGCCACTCTATGATATTTGGTACGAACAAGACGGAACGCTCCTTCTTTTCGACATTCATAAGATGGACAAACGGGCTCCGCGTTTCATCGAAGCCGTGCAAAAAATAGAAGAAGCCGGATATGACGTAGATTACATTTCCGACCATTTCATCGAGAAAACAAGCTATCGGGACGGTCGGATTCTAACTCCCGGAGGAGTGGGTTACAAAGCACTTGTTATACCCGGTGCCAAGCTGATGCCGGAAAAGATTCTTAAAAAACTACTCTCTCTGGCCAACGAAGGAGCAACCATTGTCTTCCTTGACCAATATCCCGAAGACGTTCCCGGATGGAAGAATTTGGAAACCCGGAGAAAAGAGTTCAACCGCATGTTGGCCGATTTAAAGGGAAAGCCGCATCCACACATTCTTTTCGGAACAGATTATGACCGTACTTTGGCCCAAACAGGCGCTGCAGCCGAGAAACTGCGGAAAGAGTACGGATTAAGTTGCATCCGGCGTTCCAACGAGGAGGGATTCCATTATTTCATTTCAGCACTGACATCTAAAGATACAGAGGGTTGGATTCCGTTAGGAGTCAAAGCCATGTCGGCAATTCTATATAATCCGATGAACGGAACATGCGGAAAAGTTCCCGTACGCTCGGTGAACGGACAAACAGAAGTATACCTGCAACTAGCTTCCGGAGAATCGGCTCTGCTCAAAACATTCACGACAACCGATGTACAGACCGATGCGTATGGCTACTATAAACCGCAGGGCGATAAGCTGGTACTGGATAAAGAATGGGATTTCCGTTTCGTTGAAAGTACGCCCGAGGTAAAAGAAGCACCGGAGAAAGTGAAACTCGGTTCATGGACCGACCTCCCCGGCAACGAGGTAAAGAATACAATGGGGAGCGCTTGCTATACGATTCGCTTCCAACTGCCAGCCTCAGCCGATGAATGGATGCTCTCGCTGGGAGATGTACGCGAAAGTGCAAGAGTACGTATCAACGGAAAAGAAATCGGTACACTTTGGGCACTCCCCTACCAATGCTATATAGGTAAGTACCTGCATCCGGGAGAAAACCTGCTGGAAGTGGAAGTCACCAATTTGCCTGCCAACCGTATAGCCGAAATGGACCGTCAACAGATTCCATGGCGCAAATTTAAAGATATCAACGTAGCCGCCCTCAATTATAAAGAGGGAAATTACGCCAACTGGCAGCCTATGGAAAGCGGTCTGTTAGGTCCGGTTCAACTTATTCCAATGAAAAACATTACTTTTTAAAATCGATTTGCATATATGAAACACTTATCTATCATTCTGATTCTATCTTTACTGGGAGTGATTCCTTCACAAGCCCAGTCCAAGGAGTATAAATACCGGGAGGTATACAAAAACCTTCCTTTCGATATGCCGCAAATTAATGCGCCGACGTTTCCGGAACGAAATGTGACATTAACCGATTTCGGTGCGGTAGGTAACGGTACACATCTTTGTACCGAAGCCTTTGCCAAAGCCATCGATGCCCTGTCGGCACAGGGAGGCGGACATTTAATTGTTCCGTCCGGCATCTGGTTTACGGGTCCGATTGTACTGAAAAGTAATATCGATTTGCATCTCGAAAAGGGAGCGGTTATTCTGTTTTCACCGGATGTAGACCTCTATCCTTTGGTAGAGACCGTATTCGAGGGGCTGGATACCAGACGTTGCCAATCGCCCATCTCCGGACGGAATTTAACGAACGTTGCCATCACCGGAGAAGGAGCCATTGATGGAAACGGTCATTTCTGGCGTCCGTTGAAGAAAGGAAAAGTGACCGAAAGCCAATGGAAAAGCGCCCTTTCCCGTGGTGGTGTATTCAAACGCGCCGATTATTGGTTCCCCTATCCGGAAACTCTGAAGGGCGACACCATCAGCAATATGAATGTTCCGCAAAACTTAAAGAGCGAAGAAGAGTGGCAAAGCGTACGCCATTTCCTGCGTCCCGTCATGATAAGCCTTATTTCCTGCAAGAATGTATGGTTGCAGGGCGTTATCTTCCAGAACTCTCCGGCTTGGAACTTGCACCCTCTTATGTGTGAAAATGTATTGATTGAAGAGGTGCTGGTACGTAACCCGAGTTATGCACAAAACGGGGATGGGCTGGATTTGGAATCGTGCAAGAACGCACTGATTGTGAACTCAACCTTCGATGTAGGCGATGACGGCATCTGCCTGAAAAGCGGAAAAGATGAAGACGGACGCCGTCGTGCACGGAAATGCGAAAACGTGGTAGTTGATGGATGTACCGTATTTAAAGGTCATGGAGGTTTCGTAGTAGGAAGCGAAATGAGCGGAGGAGTACGTAACGTGTACGTCAGCAACTGTAAGTTCTTAGGAACAGACGTAGGTCTGCGTTTCAAAAGCAACAGAGGACGGGGAGGTGTTGTAGAAAACATCTGGATAGACCATATCTCCATGATGGACATTCCGACCGAACCTATCACCTTTAATTTATATTACGGAGGCAAATCGGCTGTAGAAGTATTGGAAAGTGGTGAAAAAGTTCCGGCAGAAGTGGAACCGAAACCTGTGGATGAAACAACTCCCTGTTTCCGCAATATCCATATCAGTAACCTGACCTGTTCCAATGCGCGTCGTGCCTTTTTCTTTAACGGCATACCGGAAATGCCTATCAAAGACATTACGCTGGAAAATGTCTACATTACATCCCAACTTGGCGGTGAATTTGTGTACAGCGAGGACATCTCGTTAAAGAATATACAGATACTTCCTAAAGAGGGAAAAGACATTACCACCCGTTTCTGTAAAAACATAAAGAGATAAAGAATCATCCTGTCGTAACCAATTACTTATATATTTCTACATGAGAAAAAGATGTTTATTAGGTGCCTTTCTACTCGCAACTATCAGCTTACAGGCACAGACTAAAATGAATGCCCGCGAGGCTGCCCAGAAAATAGCGGACCGCATCCTGGCGTCCACTACGTATGATTTCAAAAACACGAAAACCGGAGAGACGTACACTTCTTTAAAGAAAGTACCCTTTTCGATGGATGTGAAGGTAAACTGCAAGTATAACAACTGGCACTACACCAATGGCGTCACCAACATTGCCCTTATGGAACTGGCTGATAAGACGGGGGATAAGAAATACGAAAAGTATGTGCTTCGTAATATGAATTTCGTCTTCAACGAAGGAAATCTGGACTTTTTCAAGAAGCAATATGATACTGCTTTCAAACAAGGAGGATGGAATGCCGTACGCAAACAAAGCTGGCACATGATTTTCCGTGGGAAAAGACTGGACGACAACGGTCCGATGGGAGCCAGCCTGATAGAGCTTCAAATGCGGCATCCGAACGAGGCCTTTCTTAATTACATCAACGCAACGAATGAGCATTTACTGTATGGGGAACCGCGCTTAGTTGACGGTACTATTGCGCGCATCTGGCCGCATGTAAATACGATATGGGCCGACGACGCATTCATGGCCATCTCTTTCCTTTCCCGTATGGGACAATTGACAGGGGACAACCGTTATTTCGACGATGCAGCCAATCAGGTATTAAATTACACCCGCTATTTATGGTGTCCGGAAAAGAACATCTATTACCATTGTTACCATACCGATAACAAAGAACACGGAGTGGCTCACTGGAGTCGTGCTAACGGATGGGTATTCATGGCTCAGGCCGATTTATTAAGCCGTATGCCGAAAGACCATCCCATGCGACAGGCCGTTATAGAGAATTTCCAGAAACAAGCCAGTGGTGTAGCCCGTTATCAGGGAAAGAACGGATTGTGGCATCAGCTGCTTGATAAGGAGGATTCCTACGAAGAGATTACCGGAACTGCTATGTTTGTATTCGGCATCGCCCGTGGTGTGAAAGAGGGATGGTTGCATCCTGATTTTATCTATGTGGCGGAGCAAGGCTTAAAAGGTATGATGACCAAAATATCCGATGCAGGGGATGTGACCGCTATTTGTGTAGGTACGGGAATCATGCCGTCTGTCTCTTACTATTATAACCGTCCCACTCAGGTGAACGACCCGATGGGCGAAGGTCCTGTATTGCGCGCGCTTATCGAAATGATTGACGCTCCCAAATATACGGAAATCAAGGCGGAAGAGCAGTACGATAAGATTGTTGTAAAGAAGGCTTATTAAGTTTATAGTTAATGGAAAATGGAAAGTTGAAAATTGAAAGTGATAAACTTCTTTAGTGGAGAGTTATTTAATGGAAAGTTGAAAATTGAAAGTGATTGACTGCTTTAGTGGAAAGACTTGTTCAATAGGAAAGCTAAACACTGCTTGATATCGGTTGGCTTGGCCGACAGGTTGTTTCCAATAATTCAAGGATACTCATTGGAAGCTTATTCAATGAATAACTAAAAATAAACGACTTATTATGTGAAGAATGGAGAGTGGAAAGTGAAAGACTGCAAACTCCCATTCTTCACTTTTTACTTTTCGGTCTTTAGCCGTTTTGTTCCTCCTTTTTCATTATTCATTCTATTTTTCTTTATTAATTCACTTAAAATCTTGCATTTCCATCATTTTTCATAACTTTACCATCATTTTTACAAGTCTGAACCATTTATTAATGAGTATTTTTACCCCGATTTAATAAAAAGCTGAATACACAATGAAAAAGAAACAATCGGTTAAGGTTATACACCTGCTTTTTACGGGATTTATGGCAATGCAAGTACTACAAGTTTCCGCTTCCGTACAGGAAGGGAAGAAAGAAACTCGCTCTTTTCCTGATTATGGTAAAGTAGTGGCTTTCCCCGGAGCGGAAGGATATGGAAAAGACGCAACGGGAGGTCGATATGGTGAAGTATATCATGTAACCAACTTAAAGGATAGCGGCGAGGGGTCTTTCCGCGATGCGGTATCTCAACCTAACCGCTTTATTCTATTCGATGTGGCCGGAATTATACAGGTACAATCGCCTATCACTGTAGCAAAGAATATAACAATTGCCGGACATTCGGCTCCGGGAGACGGTGTTGTCCTTTATGGGAATACGGTTTCTTTTTCCGGTGCGGACAACTTGATATGCCGTTATCTGCGCGTCAGGATGGGTGTGAACGGAGACCACGGTAAAGATGCCGCAGGTATTGCTTTCGGACAGAACATGATTTTCGACCACATGTCCGTTACATGGGGACTCGATGAGAATTTCTCTATCAATCATGCACGCAAAGGACACGAAGGGGACGCTCCCCGGAACATCACCATACAGAACTCTATCATGGGACAGGGCTTACACCCACACTCTTGCGGAGGACTGATTCAAACAACTTCCGATAGTGGAGTGACACTGTACAGAAACCTGTATATTGATAATAAAACCCGGAATCCGAAGGTAAAAGGGTTGAACCAGTTTGTCAACAATGTAGTTTACAACTGGGGCTCGGGCGCAGCCTACAATATGGGAGGCAACTCGGAAAGCATTTCAAAGAGTGTTTTGCAAAACAACTATTTCATTGAGGGAGCTTGCATCAACTACGATGGGAATCCTTACAAACCGTCACGTCCGCTTATCGGTTACAACAAAAATGTATATACATACGTGGAAGGAAACTATTTTGATGACAACCGGGACGGAAAGTTAAACGGCCGTCTGCTGACTCAGGAAGATATGAAAATGACAAAGGATGGCTCCACTATCGCACCTAACTTTGTAACAGAACCGGACGCCAAACATCCGCAGATAAACGGATTGATGAGTGCCCCGGAAGCTTACCAATGGATTTCGACATGGGGTGGAGCGTCCTTGCCTGCACGCGATGAAGTAGATACTTACCTGATAGAAGAACTGACTTCTTTAGGGAAAAAGGGACAAATCATCCGTTCCGAAATAGAACAAACACCTACTAAAGGACCCGGTTCCATTCAAAACGGTTCGTTGCTGAAGGATAGCGATAAGGACGGCATGCCCGATGCGTTTGAAGATTTATACGGACTGGATAAGAACGACTCGAGCGATGCAATGAGACTGGCATCCAACGGATATACCAATCTGGAAAATTACCTGTTCTTATTGGAGAAAGAAAAACAAGAAGCGAAAAAGTAACTCAATACATACTATTACCTAACTATTAATCTTATCTATATTTCTTATGAAAAAAACGATTTTTACCATGCTCACAGCCACGTGTCTTATGGCTGCATGTACCTCTCCGAAAGAGGCACCTATCGACCGACAAGCACTTGTTGCCCGGAACAATCCGCACGTAACCGCCATCGATTCTCTGGCTTCCTTATCTGTAGGAAATGGAGAATTCGCCTTTACGGTAGACGCTACCGGTCTGCAAACCTTCCCGGCTACTTACAGCATGGGAGTTCCTTTGGGAACGCAAAGCCAATGGGGATGGCACAGTTTCGATAACCCCAAGAATCTGAAACCGGAGGAGGCTTTAAAAGAGTATGACTTCGGACATGGACACAAAGAACTTTATGCCACACAGTTTAAAGAAGACGGTCGTGCCAAGGATGCATCCAACTGGTACCGCGTCAATCCGCACCGCCTTCATCTGGGTATTGTCGGATTTGAGCTGGGCGACGAAGCTACTCCGCAGCAGATTACCGACATTCAACAAGAGCTGGATATGTGGAAAGGCGAAATCAACAGTCACTTCCAATACAATGACGCTGCCTACAACGTCAAAACAAGTTGCCATCCGAAACAGGATATGATTGCAGCGGAAGTAGAATCCAAAGCACACACAGGCATCTGTTTCCGATTCCCCTATCCTACCGGAGGACATTGCGATGACGCTTGCAACTGGGATGCAAACGATAAACATAAAACAACCGTTATCAGCAAAGATAAACAGAGTGCTTTATTGAAAAGGGAAATCGACGCTACCACCTATTATGTAACCATTCGTTGGGAAGGAAATGCCGAATTGGCCGAGAAAAGCAAGAACTATTTTGTGTTAACACCGCAAGATGACAAGCTCGCCTTTACCTGTGCATTCACCCAAAACCCTACGGAAGGAACAGAGGCAGTAAGCGTAGCCGACACTGAAAAGGCTTCGGCCGAATATTGGAACGCATTCTGGACAGACGGAGCTGCGGTAGACTTCTCGGCTTGTACCGACCCGCGTGCCAAAGAGCTGGAACGCCGTGTCGTATTGAGCCAATATTTGCTTGCTATCCAATGCGCCGGCAGTACGCCTCCGCAAGAAACAGGACTGACCTATAACTCCTGGTATGGTAAATTCCACTTGGAAATGATTTGGTGGCATCAGGCACAGTTCGCTTTATGGAATCGCGCCGATTTGCTCGACCGTACATTAGGATGGTATCAATCGGCTGAACCTATTGCACGGGAAATTGCCCGCAGACAAGGATTCGACGGTGTTCGCTGGATGAAGATGACTGACCCGAGCGGCATTGAAGCTCCTTCGAAAGTAGGTAGTTTCTTAATCTGGCAGCAGCCTCACCTTATCTATTTAGCGGAATTGATTTACCGGAACAATCCGGAGAACAAAGAGGTTCTGGAGAAATACGGAAAGCTGGTACAGGAAACCGCTGAGTTCATGTTCTCATTCGCTACGTATGATACGCTGGACGGACGTTATGTCCTGAAAGGAGCCATTCCTGCACAGGAAACATTACGGGCATCCGAAACAGTGAATCCTCCGTTCGAACTTTCTTACTGGCACTTTGCTATGCAGGTGGCACAGCAATGGCGCGAACGCCAGGGCTTGCAACGCAACTTGCAATGGGATGAAATGATTGATAAATTATCTCCGTTGGCATACAACGAAGACCAACTGTATCTGGCTGCCGAAACCGCAACCGATACGTACAAAGATATCCGCTTCACCTCCGACCACATGGCCGTGCTGGGCTCGGTAGGTATTCTCCCCATGAACAAGCTGATTCGGGAAGATTACATGAAGAACACCTTGCACTGGATATGGGATAACTGGAACTGGGGCAAGACCTGGGGATGGGATTATCCGATGACAGCCATGAACGCAGCGCGTATGGGCGAACCGGAAAAAGCCGTTGGCGCTTTACTGATGGATAAGCGCACCAATACTTATCTGGTAAACGGACATAACTATCAGGACGGACGCCTACGCATCTATCTGCCGGGCAACGGAGGTTTGCTGACAGCTGTAGCCATGATGTGCGCCGGATGGGACGGATGTACGGAAACAAATCCCGGATTCCCTAAAGACGGAACATGGAATGTACGTTGGGAAGGTTTGAAACCAATGCCCTAATCCGGATATTACACTTTATAGAACCATAGTACTTACACCTTATATATAAGGATAAACCAAGCCGCAGGTTAAGGCTTCTTTGCGAAAGAAATGAGACACCGGAGATACGGCATACCGTATGGGTATACCAGTATGCAAGTTGTATTGATTTCTCCGTAAACCAACCTTAATCTGCGGTAAAGTAACATACACATGAAAAGATTTTTCCTAGCTACCAGCCTTCTTTTGACGGCCTGGACGGTATACGGACAAACCACACTCCCGTCCAACAGTAAAAAAGCCACCTTAGAAGGCCGCGATTATATTGAATCGACGTCGTACAATGAACACCTGCGCGGAACAGCCCGGAGTTTACAGTATTACCCCGACGGGGAAGACTTCGTTTGCGAAAACGGTACCAACCGTTTTACCCGTCCTTTATACGGAACCCATACTGCCTGGCGTCTGGAAACAAGCGACCGCCCTGTATTTGCCGTTTACAACAAGCCTACAAGCTGGAACATTTCTTTCGACTTGCAATGTAACGGAGAAATTATTCCCTTGGACTCTACCACTTATTGCGAGGCACGGTATACGCCGGGACGACGCAGTTACAAACTGTCCGACTCACGTTGGAATCAGGGAAATCTAAAAGGAGAATTGGAAATAGCAGTCCAGCCTCTTCCCGACAAGGAGGGAGCCATCTGGTACTTCAAAGCCTCCTCCATGCCGAAGAGTATCCAACTGACCGGATACGTGAGCCACATACGCGCAAAGAAACTGAACCGCAGCGGCGATATGGGAGCAGACCCCGCCGACAGCTTCGAGGCTTCCAAGGAGCTCGAACCGCTCCGTTTCGCATTCAACCTGCCAAAAGGGGAAGGTTATATTGTGTACGAAGACGGACGCCTCAAACAACTGTCAGCTTCAAAAGGAAAAGTATTATATGAAGCAGCCGAGAAAGCCCGCAACACCTTAATGTCAAGATTTAAAATCGATACTCCCGACCCTTATATCAACACGTTAGGCGGAGCGTTAGTAGCCGCAGCCGACGGTATCTGGGACGGAGAAGTCTGGTTGCACGGCGCCAACGGATGGAGAATGCCCCTGAGCGGATGGCGGGCGGCCTATACGGGCGACTGCCTGGGATGGCACGACCGTGCACGGCGGCACTTCGATAATTATGCGGCTTCGCAAGTAACGGATGTACCTCCTGTTTATCCTCATTCCACGCAAGATAGCGCCATGAATGGGGCACGTGCGGAGAAGAAATGGGGCACACAGATGTATAGCAACGGCTACATCTGCCGGAATCCGAACCGCAACAACCAGATGCACCACTATGATATGAACCTGTGTTATATAGATGAATTGCTGTGGCATCTTTGCTGGACGGGAGATTTGGACTATGCCAAGAAGGTGTGGCCCGTCATTACCAGCCACTTAGCTTGGGAGAAGCGTAACTTCGACCCGGATAACGATGGACTGTACGATGCTTACTGCTGCATTTGGGCCAGCGACGCGCTGTATTACAACAGCGGTGCGGTAACCCATTCGTCGGCCTATAACTACCGTGCCAACAAACTGGCTGCGGAGATAGCCGAAAAGATTGGAGAAGACGCACAGCCCTACGCACAGGAGGCCGAAAAGATAAAACAGGCTTTGCAACAACGCCTCTGGATGCAGGATAAAGGTTGCTGGGCGGAGTTCCAAGATTTTATGGGACATAAACAGTTGCACACCTCCCCTGCCGTATGGACCGTGTACCATGCCATCGATTCGGAAGTGAGCGACCCGTTCCAATACTATCAGGCTACCCGGTATATCGACCAAACTATTCCCCGTTTCCCGGTAAAAGGAAAAGGACTGAAAGACGAAGGATACTACACCATCAGCACCACCAACTGGATGCCTTATTCGTGGAGTATCAACAATGTAGCCTTTGCCGAAGTTTGGAACACCTCCCTGGCCTACTGGCAGGCAGGCCGTCCCGAAGAAGCCTTTCATTTGTTTAAAAGCTCCGTACTCGACGGGATGTATCTGGGACACTGCCCCGGCAACTTCGGACAAATCAGTTTCTATGATTCGGCACGGGGCGAATGTTACCGCGACTTTGGCGACCCGATAGGGGTGGCATCCCGCGTGTTGACACAGGGATTATTCGGTATTCATCCCGATTTGCTGAACGGACAAGTCCGCATCCGGCCGGGATTCCCTCAAGAGTGGGACCATGCCTCGCTGCATGCTTCGTATATCGACTTCTCGTTCCTTCGTAAAGGAGATGTGGAAACTTATCATATCACTCCTCGTTTCAACAAGCAGTCTACCATCCTGCTCACTATTCCGGCATGGAAAGAGCGTTACGAGTCTATCCTTGTGAACGGGCAGAACGTCACTCCCCAGCAGGTTGAAAGTGTAGGAATACCTCGCCTCACCATCGAATGTCCCGCCGAAAAAGAGATAAACGTAGAGATTCGTTGGAAAGGGAAAAACATCGCTTTGCAGGAGGCGCAGCTCTGTAACGGAAAGATGCGCGGAACTCCGAAAGACGGTATGCTGTTTGCCCTGTACAAACAAGGCGATATGCAATGGTGGCAACCTCTAACGGTGAACCGTCCGGACAGAGGCGCTACGTTCTACGGTACGGAACTTCCGGCGAATCCGCTGGCTACCTACCGCACCGTACCGATGGATGCCCTTTGGAATGCCAACGTGACGGATATCTTCGAGAATCAATACAGCACTCCCCGCTCGCCTTACACCACCTTACAGATTCCTTTACAGGGAATAGGTGAATGGTGCCATCCGAAGGAGACGGCCGAGATTGATGACTCAGGCTTGCGCAAACAGGTACGCAACGGAGTATTTACCCTGCCGCAAGGCATCCCGTTCCGCACTCCCGCCGAAGGGAAAAACATAGCTTATACCACTTTATGGGACAACTATCCCGACTCCGTGCACGTGGCGCTAAACGGGAAAGCGTCCGGCATTTATCTGTTATTGGCCGGAAGCACCAACCACATGCAATGCCATCAAGAGAATGGAATTATTACCGTTACATATCAAGACGGCAGCCGGGAAACCTTATCGCTGGTCAATCCGGAGAACTGGGTACCCATAGAGCAGGATTTATATTTGGACAGCATCGCTTTCCAAAGCTCTGCTCCGCGTCCGTACCGGGTCGTTCTCTCTTCGGGAATGGTGAGCAACCAACTCGAAAAGGATTTAAAGCTCAAAGGATTTAACGACCGCCGCATCCCCGGTGGAGCGGCCACCGTTCTTTATTTACCGCTCGATAAAAAGAAAGAGCTGAAACAACTCAGTGTGGAATCCCGTGCCAACGATGTGGTAATAGGATTAATGGGAGCCACCCTGAGTTGTTTCAAGTTAATCCGTTAAAAAAAGAATAGAATCAGGAGTTATTATTTCCTTTAACTACCGGTTCGCATAGAAATATAGATTAAGTAAGGTTTAGTATGGAGGGGGAGATAGTCTGTGAAGACTGTCTCCTTTTATTTGGAAAAGACGCTTTTCTTTTGTATCTTTGTAAACGTTGAACCCGGCTATACTTCTTTGCCTGCCTGATTCATTGCAGGAGCTAAAGGGATTCTATCACTTCCAAGTCTCTTTTCCGGCGCTTTCAGGGCCTTTTTCCATACACTACGTCTTCCCAGCTCATGCAGTACGTCTACTTGCCTGTCGCACTACCTCTTCATAGCGAATGCACTACGTCTTTCACCTTACGTTTCCTTATAAAAGCCCTTAGGTATATAGACGTTTGGCCTTAGGTGACTATATCCTTTCCCTTACATTCCCTAGATGATTTTCCTCTTTATACCTGTCCCTGAATATAAGATAAGCCGAAAAAAGAACTCTAAAGAAACAATGCCAGCCTATATCCGCATGTAACAGGCCGCTAATAGAGTCCGGATGGGAAGAAATGAAAAAAGAATGGACAAAATCTTCCGAAAACCATTAAATTCCATAAATTTGTGGCAAACAATGAATGAGTTATAAACTTCTATACTTCTCAGCCTATGAATGCCCAAACACCTTGGCGTACGTTTACCATCTTCGTAAGCAGTACTTTCCTCGATATGGAAGCCGAAAGAGACTACCTGAATAACCTGATTGCCCGTAAACTGGAACATGAATTCGAGAAACAACATGTTTCTCTCCGCTTCATCGACTTACGCTGGGGCGTGCACACCGATAAGAATGAGGCGAAAGAGCTCAGGGAAGCTTCGGTATTGAAAGTCTGTCTGGAGGAGATTAAACGTAGTCGTCCGTTTTTTGTCGCGATACTCGGCGACCGCTATGGCTGGGTGCCTCCCCGTGAGCGTTACCAACAAATCCTTCAGTCGCTGGACGAAGACGAACGTCCTTTACTAAGAGAGGGAGAAGGTGCCAGTGTTACCGCACTGGAGATTCTCTACGGGGCGTTGGGCGACCACTCCCTTCTGAACCACAGCTTGTTCTATTTCCGGGATAAAGCATCCTACGAGGGAATGACACCCGAAGAGCGAGCCACTTACCAAGACCCGGAATATGCCGACCGACAGCTCTCCCTGAAAGAGAAGATTCAGCAGGAATGTACCCAAAACGGACTGGAAGAGAACGTGCAAACCTACAAGCTGCACTGGAAAAAGGGACGCTTTACGGGATTAGAAGAATGGGGACAAATGGTGGAGAACCAGTTGCGCCGGGAGATAGAAAAGGAAATAGCCGAAACGGAACAAAGCACTCCGAAAGACTGGTACGAGATGGAAGAACTCCAACACGACATCTTTGTACATGACAAAACAGAACTGTTTACCGGACGGGAAGCACTGCTGAAAGAACTGACCGACTTTGCCTGCCGCCACACCGGAATAAAAGTAATCAGCGGTTGGAAAACACAGGGCAAGAGTGCCATGCTATGCAAGCTCTACACCACCCTGTCCGGACAGGAAGACCCCGACCGGATTCTCTTGCTACACTGCGCCGGCATCTCCATTCACTCCTGTTACACCTTCAGGATGTTTTGCCGGTGGAGCCGCCAACTATGCAACGTATTGGGATTGCCCTATACAGAACCGGAAAAAGAGGGTAAACAGGAGCGCCGGATGTTTCTCGAACTGGTAAAGAAAGCCACCCAAGCCGGAAAGAAGGTAACGATACTGATAGACGCTACCGAGAACTTTTATCCTTCGGACGATGCTTACAATTACGAGTGGCTGCCAGAAGAAGCCAGTGTATTCGTAACGACCATCCGGACCGAAGAAAACGAATATATAGAGGAGATAACCCGATATAAGCCTCATGCCGAAGTCATCCCTCTCCCCTATCTGGAACGGGAAGAGGCCCGCGAACTTATTATCCGCCGCTGCGAAAGCTACCATAAGAACATTGCTCCCCGGGTGGTGGAAACCATGCTGAACAAGAAATCGGACATCACGGAAGAGATGAAGAAGCAGGGCTTAACGGATGTGTACGGATTCTTCTTTCCGCTTTGGCTTGTGTTAGTCACCGACTACCTGATTCTGATGGGAGCCGACGATTACAGCAAAGCGAACGAAAGCGACGAAACGGATAATGAGCTGAAACTTGAAAACTACCTGTGTCAGGTAGCTGCCGATATCTCGATAGACGGAGGAGCAGTGGTAACGAACCGTTTCATCCCGCGCTTGATAGCTGATAACGACAAAGGGTTCGTCATGACTGTGCTCTCGCTTATAGCCATCTCATACCGTGGCCTGCGCGAGAATGACCTGGCCGTGATTCTAGGTAACCAATGGGATGAGTTGACCTTTGCCAAACTGCACTATTACTTTCGGAACATCTTAGTAGAAGATTACGAAACGGGATGCTGGAAATACCGCCACCAGCACATTGCCGATTGCATAAACATGATGTCGTCCGAAACCTTCAATGCAGGTTTGCATAACGGCCTTTCACGTTACTACTTCTACAAGAAAAAGGACGGAGGCCCCGTATGGGCTTCCAGCGCCATCTACCACATGTTCCATGCAGACCGGAAGGACTTGGTAGCCACCCTCTACGCTTCGGCTATAGATGAAGAGTGGAACCGGCTGGACGAAATGACCTCTACCATCTGCGAACGCATCAAAGAAGACCCCGCACAAAACCTGGAGTGGTTTATCGATATGGTTTGCTACCCCTTGGAAGAATCGCCCACGCTGAAAGCACCCGAGTTCACGGAGTGGTTGCATGCTGTGGGATATGCCCAATTATATGAGTATGCAACGAAAAGCCTCTTCCCGGCGCTTAAGAATATCCAAAACGAGATGGCTTTACACTTTGCTTTGGGCATTGAGGAAACCGTTACGCGCTTCTGCAAAGGGAACAAACAGGAAGAAAACATATTACAGCCTTTCTATCTGGCTATTGCCGACATCTACGACAAGGACAAAGACATTCCCCATTATAAAAAATACATACAGCTGGCTAAAGGTATCAAGCAGGAAAACGAAACCGAACAACAGGAAACAGAAAACTATCTGGATGCCGAGCAAGGACGTATCGCCATGCACCAAGGTGAGTATCAGACAGCCGAAACATATCTTCTCCGCTCCTTCCGCCGCTGTGAAGCAGAGTATAAACAAAACCCGACCAGCCCCGAGGCCTGCGGGTCGATGCTGATTAGCTGCATACAGCTGTTCGACCTTTACGAGCAATGGGAGAAAAAGGAGAAAAGAGAGTTCTATATACAACAAGCGCTCGCCTGCCTGCCTTATATCCCCACAAACGATTACAAAGGTATCAAATATGCTGGCGCCTTTTACGAACGGGCCGGCCGATATTACATTTCTACCGGAGACATCGAGAAAGCGGAGAAAGCGATAAAAAAATGCATCGACTACTACCGGCAACTGCACGAGATGCAGCTGGATAACGCCGAAGATACCATATTGCTGGGCATCGCCTACGAAAGTATGGGAAGCTATTATGAGGAATTGTTCGAGAACTATGCCAAGGCTTACGAATACTATTGCCTCCAATATACCACGTTTAAAAACGTGTTGGACAAAGACCCGTCCAACATCGAATGCATCCGCTTTACAACTATCGCCATCGGGCACATTACCTCCATGCTTTCGGAGATGGGACGCAACAGGGAAACCATTCCTTACCATTGGGAACGGCTTCACCTCCTGCAACAGTTGGGCGAGCAATATACGGAAAGGAAGGAACTGATGGATAGGGCCTTCACTTATTGGGAATTGTCCGACTGCCTGAAAGAGTATCCCGAAGCGTTCAACCTGGATGCCTCGCAAGATAACGTCGCCTTGTTGCTCCGCAACGCCATTGAACTCTATGCAACCGCTTACAAAGAATATGGAGACGACGGGTGTCACTATTCCCTTGTAGTCTGCCTGTATAGCCTGTTCCTGCACTGCGGGACAGACGATATGAAGCAGAAAACGCAGCTCTTTCTTGAGTTATGGAAGGCTTACCAACTGAACCCGGGGAATCAGGAGTTAGACGCTGGGCTCACCGCCGAAATCCAACGTCTCTACCTTATCTTGGCCGGAAAGGAGCCAACAAAGAAATCGCTCTTCAACCAACTGTTCGAGGACGGGAAGTATCAGGACGCCATCATGGAATACAATCTTCAAGAGAACCATACACCACAAGAGAAGTTACTTTATGGGCTTTGTCTGCTTCGCACCCATTTCCCGGCAAAAGCCGAAGAGTTATTCTGCAAGCTGCGGCAAGAGAATGTGAAGAACGAGATAGCGGGGACAGCAACGGCCAATTTACTGCTCTGCTTCCTGCTCCGCAAGAAGATACCGGAATACGAAACCCTGTACGCCTCGCTCAGTCAGGCGGAACAAGAGAGCGGCCCCGTCCAACTCTTGCAACAGGCATATAGGGAGTGGGAAACCCAAACACGCGACACACGCCCATGGTATAAACGAATATTCTCGGAGAATCCGCTCCCTAAAGAAACACCCGTAAAGCTAACACCGCCTTACGGTTGGGAGAAACTATTTTAGGGGGGGGGAATGAATGGAAAGGCCCCTCTTTTAGAAGAGTCTTGCACAGTTGGAGCAGGTTCAGGCTTGACTTTTTGGAAAAAACAAGCACCGATTGCCTTGACTTTTTGGAAAAGAGAGGCTCTATGCAAAGCCTATATCTATTCCTCAAAGAAAAACAATCACCGTACGGCATTCGAAGTTCATCTGAAAACTTCTGTGCGGATGGTTGTACTTCCAACAAAATCTGATAGGACTCTTTGGCTTTTATTCGTTACAATCCGTCGCTTTTCAGAAGGGACGATTTAGTTTTGACTTTACCTCTCCTTCTTACCCTTTTCCGATTCTATTTAAAAATCAAGAACCTTTCCGTTAACGGGGCAAAAGTCTTCTCGCCGGGTTTCTCGGCCGGCGTACCGAAGGGCATCTCGGCTATAAGCTCCCAGTTGGGATTCAAGTTCCACTCTTTGGCTACCGCCTCGTTAATGAGTGGATTATAATGTTGCAAAGAGGCTCCGAAACCGGCATCCTCCAACATGGTCCACACGGCAAACTGATGCATCGCCGACGTTTGCTGCGACCAGTTCGGGAAGTTGGCGGCATAAGAAGGGAATTGAGCCTGCAACTTCTTTACCACTTCCGTGTCTTCGAAAAAAAGAACGGTTCCGTAACCGGAGGCAAAAGAACGGTTAATCTTTGCTTCCGTCTTGGGGAAGACTTCCGCCGGAACAATTTTTCGAAGTGTTTCTTTCGTTATATCCCAAAGACGTTTGTGGTTAGCTCCCAGCAACAGCACCATTCGGGTTGTCTGCGAGTTAAAAGCCGAAGGCACGTGCATGATAGCCGTGTCGAGAATTTCTATGATTCTTTCATCCGAAACCGGAGACTTGCTCTCCAACGCATAATATGTTCTGCGATGTTTTATCGCTGTAATAAAATCTCTTGCCATACTGTTTCCTCCATTTATTTATAATTTGTGCGAATCAGGAGTGAAAGGAGATTAAGCTCCATGCCTTACTTTATGCACGCCGTGTATTATTCCGAAACTATCGAGCTTTCACTCCGAAGCCCGCTTGTGGACTGATAGCCCCTTTTACTCCTTTAACTACTGATTCGCATTACTTGTCCATAAAACAACAAAGAGCTCCTTCTTTCATCTGGAAAAGCTGTATACCGCACTTGACAGCATTCCTCTTTTTGTATCCGCGCGCATGCGACCGAGGTTTTACATCCCCTTCCTATATAGACGAAAGCCTTTATCAAACTCCCTCCACCTTACCAACCCGGCATCTCTCCGTATGCATGCTTTCTCTATATGGAGATTGTCACGTTGTGGGCTTGATAAAGTTGAACAATAGTTATCATATAAACAAATAAAACAGGCTCTTTGTTTTAAAATGTTATAGTACTCTCCTCAAAAAAGAAAAGGTATTTACCTTTAAAACAACTCTTTTTATTTGGAATCTAATAATTTACCTGTTATATTTGTTACATCTTATTATTCAACTACAATTTATGAAAAATATTTCAATAATGTGTAGTCTGAGCCTGCTCATAAGCTTGTGCACGGCTTGCAAACAGACTCCTTCCGCAAACTCCGGCGACTCTGCCACGCCGCAAGTGATAAAAGTAGAGAACATGGATTATGCGCACTCCGACGATGTGTTCGAGCATATCCGTTTCTTACCCTTGGAAACCAACGACACTTGCCTCATTCGTTGGGTTTCTCAAATTAAACTGAACGACTCTTTGATTTTTATCAACGATTACTGGAAACGAATCTTAGTCTTCGACCTATCCTCCGGAAAGTTCAAGCGTCAAATAGGAAGAACAGGGAAAGGCCCGGAGGAATATTTAGAAGTATCAGACTTCCTGATAAACAAAGATACCGTTGAGATTCTCGACTACCGGAAAATTGAATGTTATTCGTTACAGGGAAAGCACCTGAAGTCGAAACGTTTCCCTCACCTTATGCAGGAAAAAGAGCATTATAACCCAAAGTTCTTTGCCAAAACGCCGGACAATGGTTACTATTTTTGGGAAAGGCGATTGGGAGAGACAGCGGCCAAAAACCCTCTGTCCTATTTCATGTATCAGGTGGACTCCGGTTTCCATGTTACACGAACCGCTTTTCCGGTGATAAGAAGTGCCGGTGGTAATCACCGGATGTTTATAAACTATGAAGATAAAATCTTAGTCGACCCGCTATTTGCCAACCCGAACCTCTACCAAATAGACGCCAAAGGAGACATTTCGATTCGCTACACCGTAGATTTTGGAGACAAAACGCCCGTTCCGGAAGAAGTCAAAGACTTGGATATGGCCGATTTACTAGACCTTGGGGAAAGAAAGGTGCTAAACATGGACAGCTATGTTGAAAACAAGAACTGGGTACATCTTAATGTCTCATGGAAACATTTTGCGCATAGTTTATTTTACAATAAGCACACCCACAAAACGTATCTGCTTTCGGCCAGAAACGCAAGCAACCATGATTTTAGAACTGTGGAAATCCGCACTTCCTACAAAGAACAGATGGTAGAGTCATATCCCGCCGACTGGTTTTTGCGCGAAAAAGAGAGGCTTTCGGCTGCCGCCCATAAAAAGTATCAGCTGGATACCCCCATCTTACAAGCTGTAAAAGAGGACGATAACCCTATTATCCTGTTTTACACTTTAAAGTAAGCTACTTTATAAATCCTGTATATTATCTGATTTTTATAGACAACTTATAATAACCTGTTAACTTGGTTTAGGACGATACAAGGTGCTGGCAAATGAGTTGCCAACACCCTGCCAGCACTCTTTGCCGTCACCCATAAAGGCTAATGAACCAACGCATTAAGAAGGTGGTGCTGGAGTGCTGGCAAAAAACAACATCTCATGGCTTCTTCGTCACTTTTGGTGGTAAAAAGTATTCAATACACTGATAACCAATGTTATAATCTTTAAAGTCTGTTGTCGATACTCTAAAGTTTATGAATGATTGGAAACCAGAGGGTTTAGCGATTGCTTTAACAAGATTTACCACCAAAAGTGACGAAGAAGCATCTCATGTAAGAGAGTGCCCAGAAATGAATACTCCTAAAATCGAACAGCTGATTGATAAGACGTAACAATATAAGAGCATGTGTTAAATTGAAATGAATACCTTCCGGTTCTGCAAGTCCAAAAAGAGTACGTTTATACCGTTATGAGGTTGATAGCGCAACCTCGCAACGTTGCGCTATGAACGTCGTGACGTTGCGCTATAGAACTCACGAGGTTGCGCTATCAACCTCAAACACCTATATAAAGCAGCCTTTTTAGCGCTGTACCTCCTCTACCGGATGCCGTTTCTTTTCGCCATACCGGATGCAAAGAGGCAACATGGAAACACCACACTACAAGCCCGTTTCGTAACATTAAGAGTTAGCGCTCGCCACATTAAGAGTTATTTCCATCACATAGTTAGTTACGCACGATAACATAGTTAGTTATTAAAACCGAGTTTTAACGATATAGAGGAGACGGGTATTCCTTGATTGCTTTACCTTGAACAAACTCTGTTTGCAGCAACTTTTACCGGCGAGTTCTTTTAGACCTTATTTTAAATTCCAATAGCATCTTCATCGCCAAGAAGTGTTCCCATTTTCCACGAAAAGCTCCACTCCACATCCAATGAGAAGCGTACTCTACCCCAAACTTTACTTCCGGAATCACTTTAAAATAAATCTGGGCTACCGGACCTATACCATAATGAATGCAGGAAAAAGATTCCGGTCCATAAAATCCTTCATTTAAACTTCCGTCTTCATCCGGAGATTCATCATAGACATACCACCAATTGCTCCATTCCATAGAAGGCCCTAAACCGACTTCGATACGCTTCAAATGAAAAGTATGCAATAACTTCACCTGCCAATAATACGAATGCCGGTGGCTACCCCAAGAATCCATCATCATATCGCCACTTATCCCGAAATCAGTTTCTATCCCTAATGTCCGATTATCCCGATAAGCATAGTCATACCGGAGACCTAGACCCAAAAAAAACATAAAGGAATGGTCCCATCCTTTCGAATAAGGAATATAATTCCAATGAGAAGAGTATAGATTATCGAATACTCCCCAATAATGACTGCCTTTTTTTACGAGATAGTCATATTGCCGGGGACGGGGAGTATAAGACCTGTTGATATGCTGTGCACTCATCACAGAAACTTGCAAAAATAACAGAAGAAACAAAGTACTCTTTTTCATTTGAAAAGGTTTTTAGATTCCACCTTTTACAAAAATAAACATTTCTTATTCATTACTCCTATAAAACACCTTTATTTATCTACAACAAGATTTCTTCCTATTATCCAGCCACCTGGCAGCCCGGCCTTTTATATCCCCAGCCTTTCTTTCAATAGCCGGTATCCCGTCAAGCTGACCCGCAGTTTCACTCCATTCTTCAACGACACTTGATAGGTTTCTTTACCATACAGTTCCACCCGGGATATTTGCGTTACATTGACGATGGTAGACCGATGGATGCGCACAAAGTTCCCGGCAGGCAGGTGCGTTTCGAAGTACTTCATGGTCTGTTCCTTGATGTATTCGCCGGAAGGGGTAACCAATGTGGTGTAATCCCCACAGGCTTGTATGTACAATAATTCGTCCAGCTTAATAAGATGTATTCTTGAACCGTCTTTTACCGTGATGCGGTCAATCACTTCTTCCGGCTGCTCCGGCGCCATCTCCTGCTGCTCCTGCGGTACAATGAAATCCTCTTCCTGCGATTCCTGCTCTTTCACAACCAGCAGATGATACCACAAAAGAATGGCTATCCATGCCGGTATGCCAAACAGCAAGCGGAAAGGGATGGTGACGGCAAAAGGAATATACGGTATGCTCCCTATCCTCACCATGATGTCGCAAACCATGAAACTGCCCGCTATCCAAAGTACTATTCCTGCCGCAACGGTAAGGAGGTTGGTCTGCATCATGGATACATAGCCTACAACAAACCACGCCAAATAAGACAATGCCGCAAACCACCCTACCGTTGTCACTCCGTCCACCAGCGCCGGCAACCAGTCGGCATCGGCATACCCCCATAAAAGGGTTGCCTGAGCGACAGCCAGCAGCACGGCCAATATCAGTGCCGGAAGCCAGCGATAAGGATAATCGATTATCGGATGTGCTTTCATGCTGTCAGTCTTTAATCTCCACGCCTCCGAAAGAAATGTTTCCCCGGATAACTAATACGCATTCGTTATTTACATTGGCACCTTGCCAGCGTTTGTCGTCGCATCCGCCGACAAAGGCATTGCATTTGACAACCACTTTCCAGTCGGAAGGAATATACAGTTCTATTCCGCCCCAATTGCAATCCAGGTCGATATAAGTTTCTCCAGATGCAAGATGCGTATGGCGCAAGTCGATGGTAGTGCCTCCGAATGACGTCCGAAGGTAAGCTCCCTTAAACAATTCGTCCAGCACCACATGGCGCACTGCCCCGAAGGTATTGTTCGAACGCAGGAAACCATCCTCCGATTCGCATTGCTGTCGGGTTTCATCCGTCGTCCTGTGCGCCTGTCCGTCGCTTCCGTTCATCCATTGACGGTGATGGCGCATGTAAGCATCTCTCCACCGTGCTCTTTTCCGCGTTTTGATAAGGAAGAACACCCCGATTACTATCAATGCAACCGGCCAGACAAGTGCCTGCGATGAGGCCGGTAACCAGGAAATTCCTCCCAGCATGAAATAGGCGCCTATCAATACCAAAATGATTCCTCCCATATAGTGTCGGCGCGTCATGGTATAAACACCTAATATAATAAGGAGTGATTGCCAGGATACGATGATATTAAATACTTCATGCGGTATCCATCCCAGATTCCGGGCTAGTAGCATGAGTCCTGAAAGGATAAAGAGCGAAGCAATCAGTATTTTACCTGATAAGCCTGCACGTGAGGGGAAGTTTTGTTTCTTTTCCATTTTTCTATTATGATTAGTTCGATGGTTCAAAGGTAAGCGATTTATTTCTCCCATAATAGCCTTTCCGGCTGATTCCCGGTTAAAAAACCGACGAATGCCGGATATAAATCGGTGAAACCGGAAAGAGAAAATAGAGAAACTATTTCACCTATGGCTTTTACCTATCCCTTAGCCTCAAGCACCTCATTAAGCATCTTTTTAAGCATTTTATTAACCATGTCCAGTTCGGCTCCTATCTCATCCAGTTCGGCATCCATATACTGTTTAATATATAATCTGTCTTTATCACTTGTATACTTGGAGGCTATTTCTTTCGCTTTTTCCAAACTTGCATTGCCTTCTAATGCACTCATTTCACGTAAATCCTTTAATAATTGTTCCATATTTCTTTGTTTTAATTTGACTCTACAAATTGCACAAATTATTTTTAATACAAAAGGATTTCATAAATTATTTCCAGCTATTTCTAATGGTTCAAAGATACTAATTTGAGAGTCAGACACAACTGTTCCGGTGTATTCCATTTCGTAGCCAACATTATTTCCAATGGTTCAAAGGCAAGCAAGGGTGAGCGCTTTTATGCACCAACCTACAGATAAAAGTAAGGCTGCCTCCTCTTTCTATTTGGAGACAGCCTTACTAAAAAAGTTCTTATCTAATGGAAAAGACGATTACTTCTTGCAAGCGCAAGTGGGCTTTATCTGCTTAAAGAAATCATTACCCTTATCGTCTACCAGAATAAATGCCGGGAAGTTTTCCACTTCAATCTTCCAGATAGCTTCCATGCCGAGTTCCGGATATTCCACACACTCAATGCTCTTGATATTGTTCTGTGCAAGAATTGCTGCCGGACCGCCGATAGAGCCCAAATAGAAACCACCGTACTTTTTACAAGCATCTGTTACTTGCTGACTGCGGTTACCTTTTGCCAACATTATCATGCTGCCGCCATGACTTTGGAACAAGTCTACATACGGGTCCATACGTCCGGCAGTAGTCGGGCCCATAGAGCCGCAAGCCATTCCCACCGGAGTTTTAGCCGGACCGGCATAATAGATAGGATGGTCTTTAATATATTGAGGAAGGTCTTCGCCTCTATCCAAACGTTCTTTCAGCTTAGCATGGGCAATATCGCGACCTACAATAATAGTTCCGTTCAATGACAGACGGGTAGCCACCGGATATTTAGTCAACTCTTTCAGGATTTCCGGCATCGGGCGGTTCAAGTCGATTCGTACCGCATTGCCTTCTCCTTCGTTACGGAGTTCAGCCGGAATCAATTCACCCGGATTCTCATCCAGCTTCTCAATCCAGATACCGTCCTTGTTAATCTTACATTTGATGTTACGGTCGGCCGAACAGGAAACGCCCAAACCTACCGGACAGGAAGCACCGTGGCGCGGCAAGCGGACAATGCGTACATCGTGCGCATAATATTTACCCCCAAACTGAGCGCCCAAACCAATGCGATGCGCCTCTTCGAGCACTTGTTTCTCCAATTCCACATCACGGAAGGCGCGACCGCCTTCACTTCCCGTAGTCGGCAATTCATCATAATAATGAGTGGAAGCCAGTTTTACGGTCAGCAAGTTCTTCTCGGCCGAGGTACCTCCAATAACAAATGCGATATGATAAGGAGGACAAGCTGCCGTTCCCAATGTTTTCATCTTTTCTACCAGGAAAGGAACCAGTGTTCCCGGATTCAAAATCGCTTTTGTCTCCTGATACAAATAAGTTTTATTAGCCGAACCGCCGCCTTTCGTTACGCAAAGGAACTTATACTCCATTCCCTCGGTTGCTTCGATGTCGATTTGTGCCGGAAGGTTACACTTCGTATTCACTTCATCGTACATAGTAAGCGGAGCATTCTGCGAATAGCGCAAGTTCTCTTCGGTATATGTTTTATATACACCTAACGAAAGAGCTTCTTCATCGCAATAGCCGGTCCAAACCTGCTGTCCCTTTTCACCATGGATAATAGCCGTACCGGTATCCTGGCAGAAAGGCAGCAACCCTTTGCTGGAAACCTCGGCATTGCGCAAGAAAGTAAGCGCTACATATTTATCGTTATCGCTGGCTTCCGGGTCGCTCAGAATTTTAGCTACTTGCAAGTTGTGCGAACGGCGAAGCAAAAACGATACGTCGCGGAAAGCTGCATTGGCCATAGCCGTTAAACCTTCTTTGGCTACTTTCAGAACAGGTGTTCCTTCAAACTCGCTGACGGAAACATAATCCTTTGTCAGCAAATAATACTCAGTTTTGTCCTCTCCCAGTTGAAAAGGCGCTTCATACTTAAACGGAGGTGTTGTTGCCATATATCTTTTATTTAGTTAGTTAATCGTTCTGCAAAATTATAAAACTATTCCTGATGTTTCCCTTTAATGAGCGATAAAACAGTTTGTGCCCATTTCTTTTTCTCTTCCATATAAGAAGTAACCTGTTCGGTCACCTCTTCGGCACACGTTACGGGCACATCTCCCAACTCTTTTTCTTTTTCCAAATCGGCCAGTATAGACGCTTGCAATTCGGAAAGCGTCTCCGGATAACGGTCGGCGTATGCCCATATTCTTCCGCTGTTCAATCCTTCTTCCGACTCTTGCCACGCACGCAAATAAGACTCGTAATCGTTTAACACAAAATTCAGTTCTATATAGAAAGCGGTCAATGTGGCAAATTCGCAATTCGTCAGTTCGTCCACGATAGCCGACAGCGCCGAATGAGGAATCAACAAGCCCAGAGCATCGTCCCATCCTTCATCAAAATCACTGGGTTCACTTCCGTCGAAGTATAACGTTTCACCGCAATATTCATATTTATACAGGTAGCGAAGGCAATATTCTCCCCAAAAGAGAATCATCAGTTTCTCGTATGAAGCAATACCCTTTTCCAAGGCTTTCCGCTTTATGCGCATTCCTTCGTAAGTATAAACTTCCTCTTCCGGCTGGCCGAACCGAATAGAACGCAAGATATCCAACCCCTTTTTCACGTTGCTTATCGTTATCGGGTTCAATACGCTGTAGGAAGATATTAAATCGAACTTATAGCCTTTTTTACGCACATCACGTTCCGGCCATTTAAGCATATCCCGAAACGTACCAAGCGTCATGCTATTGGCTCCCGGAACCAGATAAACCTCATCGCCTTCCCCAAACAGGTACGAGAAAGGGAACATGGTGGAATCTATATGCTTTCCCAGTTTGCCCATCACCATAGAGAAAGCGCCGATGCGAGCCGGCCAAACCAAATGAGCATTAGAGGCTGTCTTACATCCGCGTTCCATCACGCCATAATGTACCGGCCCTATCTTATACATGTGATTACTCATGTTGGTGCCCGAACCTAAATTGGCAAACGAGAGCATACATCCTATAAGTAATGTTGATTTATGATGACTTACCGTAAACGGACCGGCTACCACCGAACAGGCCTCGCCATTATCCAGATAGCAATTGGCAAAAAACACCGAACTGGTAGCCGTAAAGCCCATTCCGATATGGGTGCCCTGCCCCACGAAGCAATCCAGAACCTTAGCGCCACCGGTTACTTCCGCCCCAAAACTGATAATAGACGACCTTATCATGCAACCTACTCCGATATAGACCGGATAATCTATCGAACTATCAATGGTAAGCTTCAATAAACTGACAGCTCCATTTACTTCCGTGCCGTCTCCGATACTGGTATCGCAAACTTCCCCTACATTGACAATCCGGACAGAGTTTCCAATGGTTCCGGTATAAACAGGAGCATATTCATTCCGGATAAGCCTCTTCAACACAGTCCTGTTCCATTCGGGATAGTTTACAGCCGTATACACCTCTTGCGCCGTGAGTTCCTGATGTAATGTGATAGTCAAATCATCGCCTACCTCTTGCAGCACATGTATTTCTACTCCGTTTCCAAAACGGGTCTTTCCGGTTATTTCCATTACCCCGACTTGGGAAATGTAGCAGCCATTGCCAATTTCATAATCGGAAATATAGCTTCCTATATTTTCTATCAGACAATTATCGCCTACCGTTACATTCCGTAACTCTACGTTGCGAATTCCCGCTCTGCGCCTTATCCGGTCGCTTATTTCCAGCTCGTCATCAAAAACCCCTAAACGAACCTGTCCGTAAAAGCTCACCTGAAACAGATTATCCGGGGTAAACGACTCAGCCACCTGCACATGCTTCCAATTCTCCGCACGGCATCCCTGGAGCTGAAGTTGCTCTATTTCTACGTCTGTTAAAGAACGGTAGTTTTTATTCATGCTTTCTATTTTATAATTAGGGATTCCTCTTTTCCGTCAGGCAACGAGAGTCCTCTGGCGATAAAAAGGAGAATCATTGAATTTCTTCTTCATCATACGTCTGATACAAGAAGTCATTATACGGATACTTTTGTACATGCAACTCTTTGACTTTGCCATACAAGAGTTTTTTCAGTTCGTCGATATTTTCTCTTTCGCGAGCCGATATAAAGATACAGTTATCGTTCAGCTTAGCCATCCATGTTTTCATCAGCTCTTCCAAAGAGATATTCTCTTTAGTAAGGGGAGCCAAATCATCGGCCTCTTTTTCTACATAGGTGTATGCATCTATTTTATTGAATACAATGATGCTGGGTTTATGACTGCAATCCAAATCGGCCAGTGTTTTCTCCACTACCTTTATTTGCTCCTCAAAGTCGGGATGCGATATATCCACCACATGCACCAGCAAATCGGCTTCACGCACTTCGTCCAACGTCGATTTAAAAGAATCGACCAAATCGGTAGGTAACTTCCGGATAAATCCGACCGTATCGGAAAGCAGGAAAGGAAGATTTTCGATAATGACTTTGCGCACAGTGGTATCCAGTGTAGCAAAGAGTTTATTCTCGGCAAACACTTCACTTTTAGCCAGCATATTCATCAGGGTAGATTTACCCACATATCCTACTAATGCGACACGAATAAGGCGACCGCGATTTTTACGCTGGGTAGATTTCTGTTTGTCGATTTCGGCCAACTGTTGTTTCAACAGCGACATGCGGTTTAAGATAATACGGCGATCCATTTCCAGCTGCGTCTCACCCGGACCACGAAGTCCTACCGAACCGCCTTTACCACTACCAGAACCTCCACCCTGACGTTCCAAGTGGGTCCACAGACGTTGCAAGCGAGGCAACATATATTTATATTGGGCTAGTTCTACTTGAGTTTTGGCATTCGCCGTTTGAGCGCGCATGGCGAAAATATCAAGAATCAATGAAGTACGGTCCAAGATTTTAATCTTCAATTCGGCTTCGATGTTACGAATTTGTTTAGCGGAAAGCTCATCATCGAAAATCACCATACCGATTTCTTCTTCCGGATTATCCTCCCGTTCGGTAATGTATGCGCGTATTTCCTGCAACTTACCTTTTCCCAGATAAGTAACGGAATGGGCTTGCTCCAGTTTCTGCGTAAAACGCTTCACTACTTCCGCTCCGGCCGTTTCTGCCAGAAAGGCCAATTCATCTAAATATTCGTTTGTTTTCCGTTCGTCCTGTTGCTGAGTTATCAAACCGACCAAGACCGCTTTCTCGGTTTGCGCTTCTGATATTACAAATTCTTTCATCCTTACAATACAGCTTAAAATATAATAAAGCTTACAAAGATAGAAATTGTTTTGGCTACTTAGCTAAAACATTCTAACAAAATAACCTATTTTTAGGCATCCGAGGCCTTTTGCTGCTATTTTTTCCTCCTATCGGCCTTCAATGGAAGAAAAGAAAAACCCTAAAGCAAGCCTTCTTTTAAAATATCAATAAAGATAGGTTTGGCTCCACCCACAAAACATTCTACGGCAATCACCATCAGTATGAGTCCCATTAAACGCATCATTACATTGTTGCCCGTTTCGCCAAGCACTTTAACCAGTCGGGTAGAGGCACGAAGTATCAGGTAAGTAATAAAATAAATCAAAGCAATCATACCAATTAGAATGCCTTTCATATCTATGGTATGGGCGTCCTGCATCAGCACGATAGCATTGGCAATGGCACCCGGTCCACACAACATAGGGATAGCTAACGGGGTAATGGAAATATCGTCCGCATAAGTCTTAATCTCTTCGTCTTTCAATTTCATAGGTGTATAACGGGCCTGCAACATATCAAATCCAATCTTAAAGATAATCACTCCGCCTGCTATACGGAAACCATTGGTAGAGAGGCCAAAGAACTGGAAAAGGAACTGTCCCGCTAAAACGAAAAGCATTAAAGTCAAGAAGGAGACAAACGTAGCCCTGCGAACAACAGAACGACGTTCTTTCTCGGTCATTCCTTGTGTCATCGTCAGAAACACCGGCATTGTACCTAAAGGGTTGGTCAGCGTAAAGAAAGAAGTGAAACAGAGTAAAGCGAAAGGTAATAATGTTTCCATAGTTGTAGATTTTTTTACACGCCACAAATGTACAACTAATCCACGAAAACCTACAAGAAAGTAGTCAACTCTTTTAAATCTTCAATAGAATAAGTAGGTTTGAAAGGAAACGATGTCCGCTTGGAAACATTATAAAAGACCTGATGCATGCCCACGCCTTCCGCCCCAACGATATCAGCATCCCAGCTATCCCCTATCATCAGGGATTCTTTCAACTCCGACTGGGTAGAAGACAAGGCAAAATAAAACAATTCGGCATGAGGTTTATTAATGAGCAAGTCCTCCGAAAGAACGACCCGACGAAAATAAGAATCAATGCCGGCCGATTGCATTTTACGGGACTGCAATTCGCGAAAGCCATTAGAAAGAATGTAAAGACGATAGCGAGGAGCCAAATAGTCCAACACCTCTTTAGCATGTGGCATCAATTTCTCTTTAGTAGGTATAATTTGGAAAAACAGTGCCGAATACTCTGCCGCCAACTGAGGATTATCTACTCCAACTTGCCGTAATGGATAAAGAAAACGCTCTTGATTCAACTGTTCCTTCGTTATTTTACCGTCACCATAATCGACCCAAAGTTGTTGGTTACGTCCATTATAGATTGAATAGAAATGTTCGAAAGAGTCGAAGTAACGTTCAAAATGAAAAGACTCATAGACTTCGCCGAAAGCATCGCGCGCATTCTCAGAAAAAGCCCATAGGGTATCATCTAAATCGAAAAACAGATTCTTGTACACTTTAATGAATTGAAAGTGGAAAATAGAAAGTTGAAAATGAAAGAAGCTTTTCTATTTTCAACTTTCCATTTTCCATTAAATAAGAGCTACTTAACCAACACTACCAAATAACGGGATACACTCCAGAATTCGTTCGGATTGGTAATCTTCAGGATATATTGTCCTTTTGCATCCTTAGCCAATGTATAAGAACCTTCAGGATGAGTCGTCAATAATTTGGCACTCTTAGAGAACAATTTAATTTCTTTATCCGTACGGATATCTATTTGAGTAAAATAATCCTTATTGAAATCATTGTCTTTCAAAACGTCTCCGCTCTTCAATATCTTCTGTTCTTTCAGTTCTGAGCGGGTACCAAATACAAACCAAGCCGTATTCAACGCCTTATCCTGTGCTGCCACCGTTTTAGCTTTAGCCTCATTCTCTGCTGCAAGGTTCTGTACATCAGTATGTAATCCGGCTACTGCATCGTCCAATTCTGCAATGCGAATATTCTTAGCGGCCAGTTCTTCTTGAAGAGCCATAATCTGTTGTCCCTTCTGTTCCAATTCAGCCTGCAAACCGGCAATTGCTTTTTTCAGTTGTGCCGAATTATAAGAGCTGTTTTTCAGTTGCTTTTGCAATTTCTCTATTTGTGCCTTATTATCGGCCATTGTCTGAGTAATAAACTGCAAGTCATCTTTAATTTTTTGAGAAGGCGAACCCCCTTCTGTTGATTTACTCTGAAGGTCTACCCGGTCTTGTGCTTCATTAATTTGACGGAAACCATCTTGAATATCATTAAATGTTTCCATTATTTGGTCCAATTCGGAATTACGTTCCGAAAGAGCCAATGCCAATGAATCATTTTGAGCTTTCAATTGGCTTTTACTACCTCCAAAATTATCGCATGAGGCAAATAATGCTCCGACACACAATAATAATAATGCTAACTTTTTCATACGATTTACGTTTTTAAGTGAAGTTATTTAAATATCTTTTTCATCTTTTCCTGCCAACACCACTACAATTTCGCCTCTCGGTTCCGTTTTGGTGAAATGTCCCACCACCTCGGATAAAGTTCCCCGAACACTTTCTTCGTGCACCTTTGAAATCTCACGGCAGACCGAAACTTTACGTTCAGCTCCAAAATATTCCATAAATTGGGTAAGAGTCTTTAGCAAACGATACGGTGATTCATAAAAAATCATCGTACGTGTTTCGTTTTGCAGTTGTGTTAAACGGGTAACCCGCCCTTTCTTTTGAGGAAGAAACCCTTCGAAACAGAAACGTTCATCAGGCAAACCTGAAGAGACCAATGCCGGAACAAAAGCCGTAGCACCCGGCAAGCACTGTACTTCAATGCCATTGCGCACACATTCGCGAACAATTAAGAAACCCGGGTCGGAAATGCCCGGCGTACCGGCGTCCGAAATCAACGCTACCGTTTCACCGGCTTTCATTCGGTTCACTACACTCTCAACTGTTTGATGTTCATTGAATTTATGATGGGATTGCATCGCATTCTTTATTTCAAAATGCTTCAATAAAATGCCTGAAGTCCGTGTATCTTCTGCTAAAATGAGGTCAGCCTCTTTTAATATACGGACGGCACGAAACGTCATGTCCTCAAGATTACCTACCGGAGTTGGCACTACATAGAGCTTTCCCATAACCTGTTCACCATTTTTAGTTTGTGACAAATGTAAAATAAAAACATGTCTGTTGATTTAAAATCCTCTATAATTTAACAGTTCTTGTACATTATTCAAGTTTATCCGATATTGGTCAAATTAAGAACAATTCATTCTTATTGCCATCTAAAAACCAATCTCAGAAACAGAAATCCATCCATATGTAAATATAAACGGTTCTTTTGCCAATTAGTTAAAAGGGATATTTAATTTATACTTTTCAACCTTATAGCATCTAGTTAGCCACACAAATACAAAGAGATAAGTGATGAATAAATAATATCTGCCAGGACGAAAAAAGTTTTCAGCTAAACAACAAAAGAAGCCTGAAAATGCATCATCCCACCCTATTTCACTAATAGTAAAAATTCTCTCTTCTGAAACAAAATTAAAAGAATCGTAGTCGATTTATAGAATGAAATCGTATTTTTGCAACAATAAATATGAATCTAAATACATCAAAAGCAATATCCATTCATGATTAATTTTTCAGAAGACAATCTGTTAGAGACACATCAAAGAGGACGTATAGAAGTTATTTGCGGTTCTATGTTCTCGGGAAAAACGGAAGAACTTATCCGTCGGTTAAAGCGTGCCAATTTTGCCCGCCAACGTGTTGAAATATACAAACCGGCCATAGACTCGCGCTATTCCGAAGAAGAGGTTGTTTCACATGATAGTAATGCCATATCATCCACTCCGGTAGACTCTTCGGCAAGCATTCTTTTATTTACATCCGAAGTGGATGTAGTAGGTATTGATGAAGCACAATTTTTTGACGAAGGATTGGTTGATGTATGCAATGAATTGGCAAACAGAGGAGTTCGTGTAATTATAGCCGGACTGGATATGGACTTTAAAGGAGTTCCGTTCGGACCAATGCCTGCCCTTTGCGCCATAGCCGACGAAGTAACAAAGGTGCATGCCATCTGCGTAAAATGCGGACAATTGGCTTATCTTTCCCATCGTACGGTAAAAAATGACAAACGAGTGTTACTGGGCGAAAAGATGGAATATGAACCTCTTTGCCGCAACTGTTACCAACGCGCTATAAAAGAGGAACAAGAAAAACCCAAATAATATGTTTGAGAAAAAAATAACATTTGACAGCTTCATACGTGGCATTATTATATTGGCACTTATTATTGGAGTATTATACTTGCTGAATATACTAAGCGGAGTGCTCTTACCCTTCTTTCTTGCATGGATTATCGCCTATCTCATTTACCCACTGGTCTGCTTTTTCCAATATAAACTTCGACTAAAAAGCCGTATCCTTAGTATTTTCTGCACATTGCTAGTCGTCGGGAGCATTGTAGTAACAGCCTTCATGTTGCTCATTCCACCCATGATTGACGAATTCGGGAAACTGAAAGACCTCCTTGTCCTTTACTTTATAAATGGTAACGGACATACCGATTCCATCCCCGAAGCAGTCAATCACTTTGTCAGGGAATACGTTGATATGCGATGGATTTATCAGAATATCTTCTCGGAAGAGAATTTAGTAAACACTATTAAAGAAACAGTTCCCCGGTTATGGAATATCCTTTCGGGTTCACTGAACTTGGTATTCAATATATTAGCCTCATTCATCATACTTTTATACCTCGTTTTCATACTTTTAGATTACGAACAGATAGCTAAAGGATGGATTTATCTATTGCCGGCCAGTTCCCGCGAGACAGCCCAAGGTATTGCAAACGATGTGAAAGAAGCCATGAACAAATATTTCCGCGGACAAACCCTCATCGCATTATTGGTAGGAATCTTATTCAGCATCGGATTCCTTATTATCGATTTTCCTTTAGCGATTGGTTTCGGATTATTTATAGGATTACTCAATATGGTACCCTATCTGCAACTCATTGCCTTCGTCCCCACTATCTTGTTAGCTCTATTGAAAGCAGCCGACAGCGGAGAAAACTTCTGGTGGATTTTATTTGGTGCATTAATGGTATTTGCTATCGTTCAAATTATTCAAGATGCGATTCTAACACCTAAGATAATGGGAAAAGTAACCGGACTCAATCCGGCCATCATACTGCTGTCTCTCTCTATATGGGGAAGCCTTTTAGGAATTCTTGGAATGATTATAGCTTTACCGTTAACCACTCTATTACTCTCCTATTATCACAAATATGTTACAGACCCGGAGAAAAAGATATTAGCAGAAGAATGGAAAACCTTAGAAAAAAAAGACACAGAGAATTAAGGGTTTAACACATATTCCTTGTAACTTTCTTCAAAAACTCTGAAGAAATATTTGGAGATAAGAAAAAAGTCCGTATCTTTGCACCCGCTTAACAGCAAAAAGGATTGATTCGCTAGCTCAGCAGGTAGAGCACAACACTTTTAATGTTGGGGT